>WBZU01000735.1_pt1 | contig 26709 bp, 40 predicted proteins | sample 5204311 | NCBI WGS metagenome assembly WBZU01 (sample SAMN12344359, study PRJNA552823) | activated sludge metagenome | biome: Activated sludge suspended growth; feature: Nitrification reactor; material: Wastewater; isolation source: activated sludge from nitrification reactor of wastewater...
GTAAAAGACCGTAAGCCCTTCATTGGGCTTGCCAAAGGCGATACCATCGATTTCCATCCGATGACGGTCATCGGAAACGATACCGAAGTTGCCGCCATGCTGCGCCTCGAGAAGCAGTCGCCGGCAATGCAATCGAACTACCGACTGACGGTCATGACCATTTCACGGATCGAATTGGCTGATCTTAACCAGGAATTCTTCGACAAGATCTACGGCGAAGGAAATGTGACCAGTGAGGAGGAATTCCGTGCGAAGATCCGTGAAGGCATCCTCGCTTACTTTGAGCGGGAAAGCGACCGGAAGATGCGGAAGGACCTGCGCAATGAATTGCTCAACCAGAATAATCTTCCCTTACCCGACGACTTCCTGAAGCGGATGTTGAAGGCGAATGCGGAGAAACCGATGGCGGATTCAGAATTCGATCATCAGTACTATCATTTGGCCGAAGACCTCCGCTGGAACCTGATGGTGACCAAACTGGCAACGGATCAAGGATTCGATGTGACGGAAGATGAATTGAAAGAACTGGCGCGGGGATTGGTTCGTCAACAGTTTGCTCAATACGGCTACTACGATATTGATGATGCCAAGCTGGAAGAAGTGTCGGAGCGTTACCTGAACGAAGACGGAAACCGTGAGCGACTCGATCGCAGTATCCGTGAAAACAAGGTCTTCGCGCACCTCAAAGGCGTCGTCAAGCTGGACATGATCGAATTGCCTTATCAGGAATACGTAGCCCGCCTGCAGGAGAAGACCCAGCACGAGTTGGAGCACCACCATTGATCCGGATTTTCCGGCAGGAATTGGAAACCAGCGGATTGGCCGAAACAGCCAGTAAGTTCCGATCGGGTTTCCAATTTCTTTTTTAGGGCCAGGTAACCCTGGATCGGTTTCCGCTGTTGAAAAGTTCGGAATCGTGTGGCATAGCGCCCCGCTCCGTCCAGTAATTTTGGACTTCCCGGCAATATTTCCGTGGAGTTCCCGTCTTTCAACAGTAACGAACACATCATGAATTACACCAACGAGTTCCGCAAGTATGCGGTCAAGCACCAGGGCATCAGCAGCCTGAGCGTCGACAGTTTTGTTTCCGCTGTGCGCAACGATTATATCTCACCGACGATTATCGAAGAACGTCAGCTCAACATCGCGACGATGGACGTCTTTTCCCGTCTGATGATGGATCGCATCATCTTCCTGGGCGTCGGGATCAACGATTATGTTTCGAACATCATCCAGGCGCAGCTCCTGTTTCTGGAGTCGGTGGATGCCAAGAAGGATATTCAGATCTACATGAACAGTCCGGGCGGATCCGTTTATGCAGGTTTGGGCATCTATGATACCATGCAGTTGGTACAGCCGAGCATTGGTACCATTTGCACCGGCATGGCCGCATCGATGGCCGCGGTATTGATGTGTGCCGGCGATAAAGGCAAGCGGGCAGCGTTGAAGCACTCCCGGATCATGATCCACCAGCCGCTGGGCGGCGCAGAAGGTCAGGCATCCGATATCGAAATCACGGCACGGGAGATCCAGAAGCTGAAGAAAGAACTGTACGAGATCATTGCTTCGCATTCGGGTCAGGAGTACGAGAAAGTGTGGAAAGATTCCGACCGCGATTACTGGATGACCGCCGAAGAAGCCAAGGCTTACGGCATGGTCGATGAAGTACTGACGCGAAAGAAATAAGCGGTAAAACCGCATTTTTTAAACGCAAGTTTTAAGGTGTTCTTGTTTGACCCGGTCGAACAAAATTCCTTAGCTTGCGTTTAATTTTTCGCGGCTCTCCATCCAACATGAAGAATCCAAAAGAGATCAAATGTTCCTTCTGCGGCAGGGACAAGAGTGAGACCTATGTGCTGATTGCGGGCATAACGGGTCATATTTGCGACCAGTGCATCCAGCAGGCTCAGAATATTCTGAATGACGAGATGAACAGCAAGTTGAAAACTTCGCTGAATTCCCATCTCACGCTGCTGAAACCTGTCGAAATAAAGAAGTTCCTGGATCAATACGTGATCGGTCAGGACGAAGCCAAGAAGGTATTGGCCGTCGCCGTTTACAACCACTACAAGCGCATTTCCAGCAAGATCAAGAAGCAGGACGAAGTAGAGATCGAGAAATCGAACATATTACTCGTCGGTGAAACGGGTACCGGCAAGACCCTGCTGGCCCGTACGATCGCTAAAATGCTGAATGTGCCTTTCTGCATCGCGGATGCCACCGTATTGACAGAGGCGGGCTATGTCGGGGAAGACGTAGAAAGCATTCTTACCCGTTTATTACAGGCAGCCGATTATGACGTACCATCGGCGGAGCGGGGCGTGGTCTATATCGACGAGATCGATAAAATCGCCCGGAAAGGCGACAATCCGTCCATTACCCGGGATGTAAGCGGGGAAGGGGTGCAGCAAGCCTTGTTGAAACTCCTGGAAGGTTCCGTGGTGAATGTCCCCCCGCAAGGAGGCCGCAAGCATCCGGAGCAGAAGATGATCTCGATGGATACCTCCAATATCCTGTTCATCTGTGGAGGCGCCTTTGACGGGATTGACAAAAAGATCGCCCGGCGTTTGGAGACGCACGCGATCGGCTATAAATCGTCCAAAGACGCTGAAAAAATCGACCGGTCGAATTATCTGCAATATATCAGTCCGACCGACCTAAAGGCCTTCGGACTCATTCCGGAGCTGATCGGACGCGTGCCGGTATTGACCCACCTGGATCCGCTTGACAAGCCTGCCTTGAAGGCGATCCTGACCGAGCCCAAGAACGCGCTCATCAAGCAATACGAGAAACTGTTCCAATTAGAGGGTGTAAGCCTGTCGGTTGAGAAGGGTGTACTTGACTTCATTGTTGAAAAAGCGTTCGAATTCAAACTGGGAGCCCGCGGCCTGCGGTCAATCTGCGAAGCCATTCTTTTGGACGCCATGTTTGAAGTTCCATCTAACAAGCAGGGAATCAAGGATTTTACACTCACTTTGGCCTATGCCAAGGAGAAATTCTCCAAAGCGAACATCAACCGTCTGAAAGTCGCTTAAATATCTGAAAATCAACAGAAAAGGGCTCCGCATGCCGGAGCCCTTTTTTATTTTATTGATAATGAGCGATTTGCGGGTCGGAAAGGGAATGGCCGGGTAGCTAAACGGAGGCTGCCTTGTGTTGAGCCGTGAAAATGTGTGAAATATTTTATGAACAGCATTTGGTAAATAGGGAGTTTGTGGTACCTTTGCATTCCTCAAAATCAGGCGAAAAGCGCCTAATAGACTGAACGTTAACCCGAAAGCCAGTTACCCGAATGCCGACAATTTCACAGTTGGTCCGTAAGGGACGCGAAAAATTGATCGATAAGAGCAAATCACCTGCTCTTACCTCGTGTCCGCAGCGTCGTGGTGTTTGCACCCGCGTGTACACTACCACTCCCAAGAAGCCGAATTCCGCCATGCGTAAGGTGGCGCGTGTTCGTCTGACCAACAAGTATGAAGTGACGGCCTACATCCCGGGTGAGGGTCACAACCTCCAGGAGCACTCCATCGTGTTGATCCGCGGCGGTCGTGTGAAGGATCTTCCGGGTGTTCGCTACCACATCGTTCGTGGTTCTTTGGACACGGCTGGTGTTGAGGGTCGCAAGCAGCAGCGTTCGAAATACGGAACCAAGCGTCCGAAGCCGGGTGCTGCACCTGCAGGTAAGAAGTAATCAGAAATAACGAATAGCGTATAGCTGCATCATCCCATGCGGAAGACAAAACCGAAAAAACGCATCCTGTTACCGGATCCCAAGTTCAACGACACGGCAGTAACCCGTTTCGTGAACATGATGATGTTATCCGGTAAGAAGAACACGGCATTCGCCATTTTCTACGACGCCGTCCAGAAGGTAGAAGACAAGACGAAGGAGAACGGACTGGACACCTGGAAAAAAGCCATGGCGAACGTGATGCCAACGGTAGAAGTAAAGAGCCGTCGTGTAGGCGGAGCTACCTTCCAGATCCCGACGGAAATTCGTCCGGACCGCCGCATCAGTCTTTCGATCAAGTGGATGATCAACTACTCCCGCCTGCGCAACGAGAAGACCATGTCGGATCGTCTGGCCGGTGAAATCATCGCCGCTGCAAAGGGTGAAGGCGCAGCTGTTAAGAAAAAAGAAGACACGCACCGGATGGCAGAAGCCAACAAGGCTTTCTCGCACTTCCGTGCCTGATAATACGAATGCCCGGGCCGACAACGGTCGGTCCAACTCGGATAGTTCTTTCTTTAACGGGATAACCCCCTGACTTGCCCAGCATGGCAAGGTAACAGACTGGATAACTGAGCGGAGGACGTCTCCGACAAGCGCGCAGGCGCCGCTCAAAGTGTCCGGTTATCGCGGAATAGAAACAACTATCGTTATGATTAACGGATAAGTAATCAAATGAGCAAAGAGCTAACAAATACCCGCAACATCGGCATCTCGGCACACATTGACGCCGGGAAGACGACTACTACGGAACGTGTCTTGTATTACACCGGTAAGGTGCACAAGATCGGTGAGGTACACGAAGGCGCTGCTACCATGGACTGGATGGTTCAGGAGCAGGAGCGTGGTATCACCATTACATCCGCAGCCACCACGACTTATTGGAATTACCTGAATGACCAGTATAAGATCAATATCATTGATACGCCTGGTCACGTTGACTTTACCGTTGAAGTAGAGCGCTCCCTGCGCGTACTCGACGGAGCTGTCGCCCTTTTCTGTGCCGTTGGTGGTGTGGAGCCCCAGTCGGAGACCGTTTGGCGTCAGATGAACAAATACCGCGTTCCCCGGATCGGTTTCGTGAACAAGATGGACCGTGCCGGCGCGAACTTTTTGAACGTTGTCGCTCAGGTAAAAGAGCGCCTCAGCGGAAATCCCGTTCCCCTGCAGCTCCCGATCGGCGCCGAAGACATGTTCAAAGGCGTGGTCGACCTGATCACCAACAAAGCCATCATCTGGCATGAAGAGACCAAAGGCGCAACGTTCGACGTAGTACCGATCCCGGTCGACATGCAAGCCGATGTGAACCACTGGCGCGCCAACCTGGTTGAAGCCGTGGCTGAATTCGACGACCACCTGATGGAGAAGTTCTTCGAAGATCCTAACAGCATCACCGAAGACGAGCTCCGTACGGCTATCCGTAAGGCGGTTATTGCCATGAAGATCACCCCGATGATGTGCGGTTCCGCCTTCAAGAACAAGGGTGTTCAGGCGATGTTGGACGCAGTGATCCAGTACCTCCCGGCTCCGAACGAGATCGAGAACGTGAAGGGTGTCAACCCCAACACCGACCAGGAGGAAGAGCGTAAGGCTGATCCGAAGGACAAATTCGCAGCACTTGCGTTCAAGATCATGACCGATCCGTTCGTAGGTCGTCTCGCGTTCTTCCGTGTGTATTCCGGTCGCCTGGATGCAGGTTCGTATGTGCTCAACGCACGTACCGGCAAGAACGAGCGTATCTCGCGTATCATCCGCATGCACGCCAACAAGCAGAACCCGATCGACTTCATCGAAGCCGGTGATATCGGTGCTGCCGTTGGTTTCAAGGAAATCAAGACCGGTGACACGCTGTGCGATGTCAACGCGCCGATCATCCTCGAATCGATGAGCTTCCCGACCCCGGTTATCGGTCTCGCCATCGAGCCGAAGACCCAGGCCGACGTAGACAAGCTGGGTATGGCGCTTGCCAAACTTGCCGAAGAAGATCCGACGTTCCGCGTACACACCGACGAAGAGACCGGTCAGACCGTTATCTCCGGTATGGGTGAACTCCACCTGGAGATCATCGTGGACCGTCTGAAGCGCGAGTTCAAAGTAGAATGTAATCAGGGTGCACCTCAGGTGGCTTACAAAGAAGCCATCATGGGCAGTGCTTCGCACCGTGAGACGTATAAGAAGCAGACGGGTGGTCGCGGTAAGTTCGCCGACATCCAGTTCGAAATTTCTCCGGCTGATGCCGATTGGCTGGCCAAAGGTCATACCGGCCTCCAGTTCGTGAACGAGATCACCGGTGGTTCTATTCCGCGTGAATTCATCCCGGCGATCCAGAAAGGATTCGATGCCGCCATGGGTACCGGTGTTCTTGCCGGTTATCCGCTCGAGTCAATGAAGGTCCGGATCTACGACGGTTCGTTCCACGCGGTCGACTCCGACTCACTCTCGTTCGAAATCTGCGCCAAGATGGGTTATCGTGAAGCCGCCGCGAAAGCGAAGCCGGTTCTCATGGAGCCGATCATGAAGGTGGAAGTCGTTACCCCTGACTTGTACATGGGCGACGTCATGGGCGACTTGAACAAGCGTCGCGGCCAGCTCGAAGGCATGGACACCCGTGCCGGCGCGCAGGTGATCAAGGCGAAAGTTCCGCTGTCGGAAATGTTCGGTTACGTGACCTCGTTGCGTACCATCACCTCCGGTCGTGCTTCCTCCAGCATGGAGTTCTCACACTACAGCGAATGCCCGCGTACCCTGGCCGAGGAAGTCATCGCCAAGGCGAAAGGCAAAGCAAAAGCCGAGAAAGTCAACTAAGCAATACTTCAACAAGACATATCCTACCAACGTTCTTTCAACATGTCTCAGCGCATCCGCATTAAGCTCAAGTCCTACGATCACAACCTGGTTGACAAATCGGCCGAGAAGATCGTGAAGACGGTGAAAGTCACCGGCGCAGTCGTCAACGGACCCATTCCGCTGCCGACCGGCAAGAAGATCTTCACCGTGCTGCGTTCCCCGCACGTCAACAAGAAGGCTCGCGAGCAGTTCCAATTATGCTCATACAAGCGCCTGCTCGACATCTACAACTCGACTGCCAAGACCGTCGACGCGTTGATGAAGCTGGAGCTTCCGAGCGGTGTGGAAGTAGAGATCAAAGCATCCTAAGCAATTCAACAACGGCTATGTTTGGAACGTGCTCCAAACCGCTGGCACAACAGTAATAACACCATGTCAGGAATCATCGGAAAGAAGATCGGAATGACCAGCGTCTTCAGCGCGGACGGGACTTACATCCCGTGTACCGTGATTGAAGCGGGTCCTTGCGTCGTCACCCAGGTGAAGACCAAGGAGAAGGACGGCTACACGGCTGTTCAGCTGGCTTTCGGCGACAAGAAAGAAAAGCACACGACCAAGGCGGAAGCCGGTCATTTCAAGAAATCAGGCACCAGCCCGAAGCGTAACGTGATGGAGTTCCGTCACTTCGAACAGCTTCCGGAAGTGGGCAGCGAGATCAAAGCCGATCTCTTTGCAGAAGGCGATTTCGTGGATGTCGTTGGCACCTCGAAGGGCCGCGGTTTCCAGGGCGTTGTGAAGCGTCACGGCTTCAGCGGTGTCGGTATGCAGACCCACGGTCAGCACAACCGTCTTCGTGCCCCGGGTTCGCGTGGAGCGTCCTCGTTCCCATCCCGCGTATGGCCGGGCCAGCGTACTGCCGGTCACATGGGCGTAGCGCGTGTGAAGATGCAGAACCTGCAGGTAGTAAAAGTGCTTCCTGAGCAGAACATCCTCGTTGTGAAGGGTGCTGTTCCGGGACATAAAGGTTCCATTGTAATTGTGGAGAAATAAGATGGAAGCAGTAGTGGTAAACACCGCCGGTAAAGAGACCGGCAAGAAGGTCCGGTTGAACGACCAGATCTTCGGGATCGAGCCGAACGATCACGCGATCTATCTCGACGTGAAGCAATACCTCGCCAACCAGCGCCAGGGAACGCACAAGTCGAAGGAGCGCGCAGAGATCGCCCGCACGACCAAGAAACTGAAGCGTCAGAAGGGTACGGGCGGCGCCCGTGCCGGTTCGATGAAATCCCCGCTCTTCGTGGGTGGTGGACGCGTATTCGGTCCTCGTCCGCGCGATTATTCCTTCAAGCTGAACAAGAAGCTGAAGCGCCTTGCGTGCCTCTCGGCTCTGACGTACAAAGCCAAGGGTAAGAGCGTAACGATCCTCGAAAACTTCAACTTCGACAAGCCGAAGACGAAGCAATACGCGGATATCCTGAAGAATCTCCAACTGGAGAACAAGAAGGCTCTGGTCGTACTTCCGCAACACGACCACAACATCTACCTGTCGGCGCGCAACCTGCAGCGCAACAAGGTGGTCACCGCCGGTGAACTGAATACCTACGACGTCCTCAACGCCCAGCACCTGGTGTTGGTTGAGGGCTCTGTTCCCGCACTCGAAACCCGATTCTTATCATGAGCGTCCTGAAGAAACCCCTCATCACCGAGAAGATGACGAAGACCAGCGAGAAGCTGGGTCAATACGGTTTTCTCGTCGATCGTACGGCGAACAAGATCCAGATCAAGCAGGCCGTCGAGAAAATGTACAATGTCACCGTTGAAAGCGTGAACACGATGGTCGCTCCCGGCAAGGCGAAGACCCGTTACACCAAGACCGGAGTCGTATCCGGCAGCAGCGGTTCGTTCAAGAAGGCAGTCGTGACCCTGAAGAAGGGCGACGCCATCGATTTCTACAGTAACATCTAACCTGGAGTCCAGCAAGCATCTGAATCATGGCAGTCAAGAAACTCCGCCCGATGACCCCGACCCAGCGTCACACGACGGTGGACTCGTTTGAAGATATCACAGCTTCCCGTCCGGAGCAGTCACTGGTTGTACGCATCAAGCGTTCCGGTGGCCGTAACAGCGACGGTAAGATGACCATGCGCTACATCGGTGGCGGTCATCGCAAGATGTACCGTCTGATCGATTTCAAGCGTGATAACCACGGTATCGAAGGCACGGTCAAGACCATTGAATACGATCCGAACCGTACGGCCCGTATCGCTCTTGTGAATTACAAGAACGGTGACAAGCGTTACATCGTAGCGCCGGTAGGTCTGAAGGTTGGTCAGAAAGTTCTTTCCGGTACCAATGCCACCCCGGAGATCGGGAACGCCCTTTTCCTGAAGGACATTCCGCTGGGTACGTTGATCCATAACATCGAGTTGCGTCCTGGACAGGGAGCGGTCATGGCGCGCAGCGCCGGATCGTTTGCCCAGCTCGCGGCCCGCGACGGTAATTACGCCATCATCAAGATGCCTTCCGGCGAAACCCGTAAGGTACTGGCTTCCTGCCTCGCGACGATCGGTACCGTATCGAATCCGGACCACAACAAAGAGAGCCTGGGTAAAGCCGGCCGTAACCGTTGGGCGGGTCGTCGTCCGCGTGTTCGTGGTGTGGCCATGAACCCGGTTGATCACCCCATGGGTGGTGGCGAAGGCCGCGCTTCGGGTGGACACCCGCGCTCCCGCAAGGGCTTGTACGCGAAGGGACGCAAGACCCGTCGCAAGAATCATCCGACGAATAAATACATCATCGAAAGACGCAAGAAATAATATGTTGCCGGCGGCAGCCTGAGTATCGGGAAGCCGCGGCGAACAACACAGCAATACTATGGCTCGTTCGCTTAAGAAAGGTCCTTACATCGCTCATTACCTCGAACAGAAGGTGACGAAGATGAATGAAAGCAAGAAGAAGACGGTGATCAAGACCTGGTCACGTGCTTCGATGATCGCACCGGAATTCGTCGGTCACACCTTCGCGGTTCACAACGGGAACAAGTTCATCCCGGTGTATGTGACGGAAAACATGGTGGGTCACAAACTCGGTGAATTCGCTCCGACCCGCACCTACCGTGGTCATAGCGGAAACCGTAAGGACGACAAGAAATAAACCCTCATTAACGATCCTGATACGTCATGGGAGTAAGAAAACGTGAATCCGCTGATAAGCGCAAAGAAGTGATGAAGAGCACGGCCATCGCCCGCCTGGTGAATGTGCCGACGTCTCCGCGCAAGATGCGCATCGTAGCGGACCTGATCCGTGGAAAAGAAGTGATGCAGGCGATGAACATCCTGCGTTATAACGCGAAGGCGCCTGCAGCCCGCCTGGAAAAGCTGTTGCAATCGGCCATTGCAAACTGGGAAGCCAAGACCGGCGACAAGATCGACGAGGGTACCGTTTGCGTCAAGATGGTACAGGTAGACAGCGCCCGTATGTTGAAGCGTCTTCGTCCGGCCCCGCAGGGTCGCGGCTACCGTGTACGCAAGCGTTCGAACCACGTGACCATTATCCTGGACCGCATGGTTGCGGCGCCGGCAAAGGGTAAGAAGCAACAGGAAGAAGCAGCCTAATTCGTAAAACCATCATCACGATAATCCGCTTCCAACAGCGAAGCGTCTGAAGAAACAACTCATGGGACAAAAGGCAAATCCGATCGGCAACCGTCTGGGGATCATCCGCGGTTGGGACTCCAACTGGTTTGGCGGCAAGAAGTATGCTGACAAGCTGGTAGAGGACGAGAAGATCCGTAAATACCTCCTTGCACGCCTCTCCAAAGGCGGCGTTGCCAAGATCGTGATCGAGCGTACCCTGAAGCTCATCACCGTAACGATCCACACGGCACGTCCGGGTATCGTGATCGGTAAAGGTGGTCAGGAAGTGGACAAACTGAAGGAAGAGTTGAAGAAGCTCACCAAGAAGGACGTCCAGATCAACATCTTTGAGATCAAGCGTCCTGAACTGGATGCGCAGCTCGTGGCCGACAGCATCTGTCGTCAGATCGAGGCCCGTATCTCGTTCCGTCGCGCAGCCAAGATGGCCATCGCGTCGACGATGCGCATGGGCGCCGAGGGTGTCCGTGTCATGGTAGCCGGTCGTCTGGGCGGTGCTGAAATCGCACGTACCGAGCAGTACAAGGACGGTCGTATTCCGCTGCACACCTTCCGTGCCGATATCGACTTCGCTATCGCGGAAGCACAGACCTCGTATGGAAAGATCGGCGCGAAAGTGTGGATCTGCAAAGGCGAGATCTATGGCAAGCGTGATCTCTCTCCGAACATCGGTTCAGGCACATCTTCGCCGGCTCCAAAGGGTCTGACCGCAACCGGTCGTGACCGTGGAGATCGTGGAGGACGGGGTGGACGCGGTGGTGACCGTGGCGGCCGCGGAGGACAAGGCGGACGTGGCGGACAGCGTAAGAACTAATATTGATCGCGGCATTAAATAACGAATAAGCAGTAGCAATCATGTTACAACCGAAAAAGACCAAATTCCGCAAACAGCATAAAATGGTGCCGAAGGGCAACGCGACCCGCGGTTATTCCCTGGCCTTCGGTTCCTTTGGAATCAAGGCGTTGGAGACCGGCTGGTTGCCGTCCAAGCAGATCGAGGCAGCTCGTGTCGCGCTGACGCGTTACATGAAGCGTGAAGGTCAGGTGTGGTGCCGGATTTTCCCGGACAAGCCGATCACCCGCAAGCCTGCCGAGGTGCGTATGGGTAAAGGAAAAGGTAACCCGGAATTCTGGGTGGCCGTCGTGAAGCCCGGTACCATCATCTTCGAAGCCGAGGGTGTATCGGAAGCAACGGCACGTGAAGCCTTGCGTCTGGCCTCCCAGAAGCTGCAGGTAACGACCAAGTTCATCGTCCGCCGCGATTTCGAAGCATAAATCCATAACGGACCATCTAAGGAAGATTGTCATGAAAAAAGAGGATATCAAGGAATTAACGTCTGAGGAGCTTCAGCTGCGTTTGCAGGAGGAGAAGGCGAACTACGTGAAGTATCGCATGAACCATGCGGTATCGCCGGTCGACAACCCGATGAAGATGCGCGACATGCGCCGCGGCATCGCCCGGATCCATACCGAGCTAACGAAGCGCGCCAAAGCAGAACAGTCGAAATAATAACCGCGAAGGAGAATCATGGAACAAACCGCAACCCCGCAGCGCGGCCTGCGCAAAGAGCGAATCGGCGTCGTTGTCAGCAACAAGATGAACAAGAGCATCGTGGTGGCTGTCGAGCGTAAGGTGAAGCACCCGATGTACGGGAAGTTCATCAAGAAGACGACCACGTTCATGGCGCATGATGAAAAGAACGAATCGAACGTCGGCGACCTCGTGAAGATCACCGAGACCCGTCCGATGAGTAAGAACAAATGCTGGCGCCTCGCCCAGATCCTGGAGCGGGCTAAGTAATCCCGTAGGACAGCAGAATCATTAATCAGTTAACCAAGGAAAGTCATGATCCAGCAGGAATCCCGGTGCGTAGTAGCCGACAACAGCGGTGCCAAGGAAGTACTCTGCATTCGCGTGTTGGGCGGCACCAAGAAGCGCTATGCTTCGTTGGGCGACAAGATCGTCGTCACGGTAAAGCACGCGCTGCCCTCCGGTAATATCAAAAAGGGTACGGTTTCGAAAGCCGTCGTGGTCCGCACCAAGAAAGAAGTGAAGCGTTCGGACGGGTCGTACATCCGTTTCGATGACAACGCCGTCGTGTTGCTGAATGCACAGGACGAATTGCGCGGAACCCGCATCTTCGGCCCGGTAGCACGTGAACTTCGTGATAAGCAGTTCATGAAGATCGTCTCCCTGGCTCCGGAAGTACTCTGATCTCAACCGTTTTAGACAAGAAACGATGGAAAGAAAAAACAACAAGCAAGCGAAGCTGAACGTCCGCAAAGGGGACACCGTGAAAGTGATTGCCGGTGACTCCAAAGGCGCACAGGGACGCGTGCTGGAGGTGCTCGTGAGCGAGCGCCGCGTGCTGGTCGAAGGTGTCAACCTGGTGACCAAGCACACCAAGCCCAACGCCAAGAACACCCAGGGCGGCATTGTGAAGCAGGAAGCGCCGATTCACATCTCGAATGTGATGGTCGTCGACGGCAAGGGTAACACGACCCGCGTAGGACGCCGTGAAGAGGGTGGAAAATTAGTTCGATACTCTAAAAAGTCCGGGGAGGTAATCAAGAAATGAGTTACGTACCGCGCCTGAAAGACAAGTACCGGAATGACATCGTTCCGGCACTGATGAAGAAATTCAATTACGACAGCGTGATGCAGGTTCCTCGTCTGCTCAAGATCAGCGTTAACCAGGGTGTCGGCGATGCTGTGAGCGACAAGAAGCTCATCGACTCCGCCGTAGCCGAGATGTCGATGATCACGGGTCAGAAAGCCGTAGCGACCAAATCGCGCAAGGACATTGCGAACTTCAAGCTGCGTGCCGGAGTACCGGTCGGCGTGCGCGTCACCCTTCGGGAGACGAACATGTACGAATTCCTGGACCGTTTGATCTCTGTTGCGCTTCCCCGCATCCGTGATTTCCGCGGCATCAACCCGAAAGGATTTGACGGCAGCGGCAACTATACGCTGGGTGTGACCGAACAGATCATTTTCCCGGAGATCGACATCGACAAGGTGAACAAGATCCAGGGTATGGACATCACATTCGTTACGTCGGCAAAGACGGACGAAGAGGCGATCGAGCTGCTCCGTGAATTCGGACTGCCGTTCCGGACCAATTAATCGCAGACAATAACATCCAACACGGATATCGACATGGCAAAAGAATCAATGAAAGCACGGGAAGTAAAGCGTCAGCAAATGGCCGCGAAGTATGCAGCCAAGCGTGAGGCGCTGAAGCAGTCTGGCGATTACATCGCTCTGGACAAACTCCCGAAGAACGCTTCTCCGGTACGTCAGCACAACCGCTGCAAGCTCACGGGTCGTCCCCGCGGATACATGCGCATCTTCGGCGTTTCCCGCGTGACCTTCCGCAAACTTGCGTTGGAAGGCAAGATTCCTGGCGTAACCAAAGCCAGCTGGTAATTCATAACAATAGACTAACGGACTACAACACCCTTAATACGATGACTGATCCGATCGCAGACTTCATCACCCGGATTCGCAATGCCGTACGGGCCAACCACCGTGTCGTGGAGATCCCGGCTTCGAATCTCAAGAAGGAGATGACCAAGATCCTGAAGGAGAAGGGGTACATCCTGGACTTCAAGTTCGAAGACGATTCCAAGCAGGGCCTTATCAAGATCGCCCTGAAGTACCATCCCGTGACCAAGGCTCCGGCCATCCGGAACCTCTCGCGCATCAGCAAACCGGGTCTCCGCAAATACGCGGGTCTGGAGCGCATGCCGCGCGTACTCAACGGGCTGGGCATTGCGATCCTCTCGACCTCGAAGGGCGTGATGACCGATAAAGAGGCCCGCACGGCCGGTGTAGGCGGAGAAGTACTCTGCTACGTTTATTAATTCAACAAGCATCCAACTACAATGTCCCGCATAGGTAAACTTCCGATCACCCTGCCTGCTAAGGTGGAGATCAAGGTCGCCGACGGAACCGTTCAAGTGAAAGGTCCGAAGGGCGAGCTGACGCAGAAGCTGAACGACGGTATCACCGTCAAGATCGACGGAACCACGTTGACCGTCGAGCGTGCAACCGAATCGAAAGAGCATCGTGCCCAGCACGGCTTGTATCGCTCGCTGATCAACAACATGGTGATCGGTGTATCCCAGGGCTTCAAGAAAGAGCAGGAACTCGTGGGTGTCGGCTACAAGGCCAGCAACCAGGGTCAATTGCTCGATCTCGTCCTCGGTTATTCGCACCACGTGATTTTCGACATCCCGGCTGAGGTGAAAGTCTCGACGAAGCAGGATAAGGGCCAGAACCCCATGATCATTCTCGAGAGCGCCGACAAGCAGTTGTTGGGTGCGGTTGCCGCGAAGATCCGTTCGCTGCGCGAGCCGGAACCTTACAAGGGCAAGGGTGTCAAATTTGTGAATGAAGTCCTCAGACGGAAAGCCGGTAAGTCGGCCGCTAAAAAATAATTGAAGCCATGTTGAAGAAGCAACAACGCCGGAGCAATATCCGCAAGACGGTTAAAGGCACCGCCGAGCGTCCCCGCCTGTCGGTGTTCCGCAGCAACAAGCAGATCTACGCCCAGTTGATCGATGACGTGCAGGGGGTAACCCTGGCAGCCGTATCATCGGCAGCGAAGGAGATGACTGCAACCAAAGGACCGAAGGTCGATCTGGCCCGCGAAGTCGGCAAGAAGATCGCCGAGAAGGCTGTCCAGAGCGGCATCAAGACCTGCGTGTTCGACCGTGGCGGTTACCTGTACCATGGCCGGGTGAAAGCCCTGGCCGAAGGGGCCCGCGAAGCCGGACTCCAATTCTAAACGATACGATCATTCTCATTAGGAAGACAAACCATGTCTGAAACAAACGTTAAACGCGTCAAGTCGAGCGAAATCGAACTGAAGGATCGCCTGGTCGGCGTGAACCGGGTCACCAAGGTGACCAAAGGTGGCCGCGCCTTCACCTTTGCCGCCATCGTGGTGGTAGGAGACGAGTCCGGTGTAGTCGGTCACGGCCTTGGCAAAGCGAAAGAAGTATCCGATGCTGTACAGAAAGGCATCGACGACGCGAAGAAGAACCTGGTAAAAGTGCCGGTCATGAAAGGCACCATTCCGCATGAAGCGCACGGTAAGTTTGGTGGCGCATACGTGTTCCTGAAGCCGGCAGCACCCGGTACCGGAGTAATCGCCGGCGGTGCAATGCGTGCCGTTCTGGAGAGCGTAGGCATCCACAACGTACTGGCGAAGTCGAAGGGTAGTTCCAACCCGCACAACGTGGTGAAAGCTACGATCGACGCGCTGGCGCAGATGCGTGATCCGGCTACGGTTGCTCAGCAACGTGGCATCAAGATGGCCCGAGTATTCAACGGTTAAGAACCCTCTATACGAATCCCATGGCAAAAGTTAAAATCACCCTTGTCCGTAGCGGCATTGACCGTCCCGAGAGCCAGAAGCGTACGCTGAAGGCACTTGGCCTGACGAAGATGCACCGCAGCGTCGAGGTGGAAGCCACCGCCCAGATCCGGGGCATGATCAACAAGGTCCAGCACCTGGTAGAGGTGAAGGAAGCCTAATCACTAACAATCCGAAGAAAGACCTTCTCATGAATTTGTCGTCCCTTAAACCTGCGAAAGGTTCCGTTCGAAACAACGTACGCCGCGGCCGTGGTACCGGTTCCGGTATGGGCGGTACCGCTACACGCGGTCACAAAGGCGCCCAATCCCGCTCCGGCTACAGCGCGAAGCGTGGATTTGAAGGCGGCCAGATGCCCCTTCAGCGTCGTGTTCCGAAGTTCGGTTTCAAGAATCCGTTCCGTAAGGAGTACAACGGCATCAACCTGGACACGCTCCAGAAGCTGGCTGAAGCCAAGAAACTCAGTTCGATTGATTTCGCCTCCCTGTTGGAGAGCGGATTGGTCAGCAAGCGTGACCGTGTAAAGATCCTCGGTCGCGGAGAGTTGAAGTCCAAGCTGGATGTCAAGGCGCACGCCTTCTCCGCTACCGCAAAGGCAGCCATTGAAGCTAAAGGAGGAACCACGACCATCATCGAGGCATGAAGAACCTGATCCAGACGATTAAGAATATCTTCAAGATCGAAGACCTCCGGGTCCGGATCCTGAACACCCTGCTGTTCCTGCTGGTATACCGCCTCGGTTCGCACATTGTGCTTCCGGGTGTGGATCCGTTGCAACTGGATGCCCTGCGTCAGCAGACGTCCGGCGGTGTCTTGGGTCTCCTCGACATGTTCTCCGGCGGCGCGTTCTCGCACTCGTCGATCTTCGCGCTCGGTATCATGCCGTACATCTCCGCTTCGATCGTGATCCAGCTGTTGAGTATGGCAGTTCCGTACTTCCAGAAGCTCCAGAAGGAAGGCGAAAGCGGTCGTAAAAAGATCAACAATATCACCCGTTGGCTGACGGTGATCATCACCGGCTTCCAGGCCCCTGGTTACATCGTTAACCTGCAGGCTCAGGTTCCTTCGGCCATCATCTCCGTATCCAATCCGGAATTGGTGTCGCCGTTCCAGTTCTGGCTGACCTCCATTGTCATTCTGACGGCCGGGACCATCTTCGTGATGTGGCTGGGTGAGCGGATCACGGATAAGGGTATCGGCAACGGTATTTCCCTGATCATCATGATCGGCATCATCGCCCGACTGCCCGCGTCGTTCCGCGACGAATTCGCATCGCGCATGAACCAGGGTGGCGGATTGGTCGTGCTCCTGATCGAACTGGTAGCGCTTGCTGCCGTGATTGCCTTCGTGATCCTGCTGGTGCAGGGTACGCGGCGCATTCCGGTGAATTTCGCCAAGAAGATTGTCGGCAACAAGCAATACGGTGGTGTACGTCAGTATATCCCTTTGAAAGTAAATGCAGCCGGTGTGATGCCGATCATCTTCGCGCAGGCGATCATGTTCATCCCGGCAACGATCGCCCAGTATTTCCCGGAGTCCTCTGCTTCGCAGGGAATTCTGACCACCTTCGGAAACTACACTTCGTTCTGGTACAACTTCGTATTCGCTACGCTGATCATCCTGTTCACCTACTTCTACACGGCAATCGCCGTCAACCCGAACCAGATGGCGGATGACATGAAGCGGAACAACGGATTCATTCCGGGTGTGAAGCCGGGTCGAAGCACGGCGGATTTCATTGATGACGTCATGTCGAAGATCACGCTTCCGGGTGCGATCTTCCTTGCCCTCATCGCGATTTTGCCGACCTTTGCGATGTTATTGAATGTCAACAACAACTTCGCTCACTTTTACGGCGGGACCTCCCTGCTGATCATGGTGGGTGTAGTACTGGATACACTTCAGCAGATTGAGAGCCACCTGCTGATGCGTCATTACGACGGGCTCATGAAGAGTGGGCGGATCAAGGGTCGTTCGACCGTTGCTTCCGCTGTTTAACCTGATCAGGTTTCCCGGGCGTCAAAAATCCGGGGAGCCGACCAAGAGCGATGCTGTACTATAAGACGCTCGAAGAGATCGAACTGATCAGGCAGAGTTCTTTACTTGTTGCCAAGACCCTTGCCGAGGTGGCGAAATCCATCCGGCCGGGCATAACGACGATTGAGTTGGACCGGATCGCGGAAACGTTTATTCGTGACCAGGGTGCCGTTCCAGCCTTTCTCAATTACAATGGCTTTCCCAACAGCCTTTGTATCTCTGTGAATTCGCAGGTGGTACATGGCATTCCGGGAAAGGCGGAATTGAAGGATGGTGATATCTGCTCGGTCGATTGTGGTGTGTTGAAAGATGGGTTCTATGGAGATTCCGCTTATACATTTCCGGTAGGGGATGTAGCGGCATCGACCCTGAACCTGTTGCGCATCACGCGGGAATGCCTGTACGAAGGGATCGCGAAAGCAGTCGCGGGAAACCGGCTCGGGGATATCAGCTCCGCCATTCAGGAGTATGCTGAATCAAACGGTTACTCCGTAGTGCGCGAACTGGTCGGTCACGGGATCGGCCGCCACCTGCACGAGAAACCCGAGGTGCCGAATTACGGCAAGCGGGGGAGTGGGCTGGTGTTGCGCGAAGGGCTGGTCATCGCCATCGAACCCATGATCAATATGGGAACGAAGGGGGTGGTGCACGAGCGGGATGGCTGGACCATCCGGACGGCGGACAACAAACCGTCGGCGCACTTCGAGCACACGGTCGCGATTGGCAAGGAAAAAGCAGACATACTGAGTTCTTTCGACTACGTGGAGGAAGCGCTCAAAACGAATACTAACATTAAGGTTATCAACTGACAAGTTGGCCAAACAAGCAAATATCGAACAGGACGGGAAGATCACCGAAGCCCTCTCCAACGCCATGTTCCGCGTGGAATTGGAGAACGGTCACGAGATCATCGCCCATATTTCCGGTAAGATGAGAATGCACTATATCAAGATCCTGCCCGGGGATAAAGTCAAGGTGGAAATGTCGCCTTACGACCTGACGAAAGGAAGAATCACTTACCGCTATAAACGATAACGATCCCCTAATCCGGGATCATGAAGAGCAAACAAAGCGATGAAAGTAAAACCCGCCATCAAGAAGCGCAGCGTAGACTGCATCATTGTGCGACGCAAGGGCCGCTTGTATGTCATTAACAAGAAGAACCCGCGTTTCAAACAGCGCCAGGGCTGATTCCTGTACTTCACACAACTAAACACTCCTCAAGATAATGGCACGTATTGCTGGTATCGATTTACCAAAAAACAAACGCGGAGAGATCGGGCTGACCTACATCTACGGGATCGGTCACACCTCTGCACAACGGATCCTCCGGGAAGCCGGTATCGACTTCAACACCAAGGTGTCGGAGTGGAACGACGACCAACTCAACAAGATCCGATCGATCATCAACGAGATGAAGGTGGAAGGTGCGCTCCGTTCGGAGACGCAACTGAACATCAAGCGTCTGGTGGATATCAACAGCTACCGCGGCATGCGGCACCGGAACGGTCTGCCCGTTCGTGGTCAGCGCACCCGTACCAACTGTCGTACCCGTAAGGGTAAACGTAAGACCATTGCCAACAAGAAGAAGGCATCTAAAATGTAATTGATCATCATGGCAACGCAAACCAACGCAGCGAAGGCCGCCAAGACGGCCAAGAAAAAAGTGGTGAAAGTGGAGGCCACGGGTCGCGCCTATGTGACCGCTACCTTCAACAACATCATCATCTCGTTGACCAACGAGTCGGGCCAGGTGATTTCCTGGAGTTCCGCCGGCAAGATGGGCTTCAAAGGATCCAAGAAGAACACGCCGTACGCCGCCCAGATGGCAGCAGCGGACGCTTCGAAGGTGGCCCACGACATGGGTCTCCGCAAAGTGAAAGTGTTCGTTCGCGGACCGGGTGCAGGACGTGAAGCAGCGATGCGTAGCCTCCACCAGAATGGAATTGAGGTGACCGAGATCATGGATATCACCCCGATCCCTCACAACGGATGTCGCGCTCCCGGCCGTCGTCGCGTCTAACCCGACCGGAAGTACAATCCTCTAACACCTGACAACAAAGATTCATGGCACGTTATACCGGACCCAAATCCAAAGTATCCCGTCGATTCCGCGAGCCGATCTTCGGCCCGGACAAGGCACTCGAACGCAAGAATTACGCTCCCGGCCAGCACGGCCAGACCAAGAAGCGTGCGAAGCAATCGGAATACGCAGTTCAGCTCCAGGAGAAGCAAAAGGTTAAATTCCTCTATGGCATCCTCGAGCGCCAGTTCGCGAAGATCTTCGATCGCGCATCCCGCCGTACGGGCATCACGGGTGAGAACCTGCTCCAGTTGATGGAGACCCGTCTTGACAACGTCGTATACCGCCTGGGTATCGCCCCGACCCGTCGGGCCGCCCGCCAGTTGGTCGGACACCGTCACATCACCGTCAACGGTAAAGTGGTCAACATCGCTTCGTTCAACTGCAAGGCCGGCGACGTCGTCGCGGTTCGCGAGAAGTCGAAGGCGCTGGAAGCCATTACCGGAGCTGTGACGGGTCACGTGAACAAGCATTCCTGGCTTGACTGGGACAAGTCGACGATGAGCGGCAAGGTGTTGAACCTGCCGGCACGCGACCAGATCCCGGAGAACATCAAGGAACAGCTCATCGTCGAATTGTACTCGAAGTAATCTGACGATCGGGCATCCGATCCAACCTGTTTAATCAAACAATACTTAACTCCCCAACGATACAATGGCCATCCTCGCGTTTCAGAAACCGGACAAAGTGATCATGGTAAACTCGGACGACCGCTCCGGCGTGTTTGAGTTCCGCCCGCTTGAGCCGGGTTATGGAATTACCGTCGGCAACGCTCTTCGTCGCATCCTCCTTTCCTCGCTGGAAGGTTTCGCCATCACTTCGGTGAAGATCTCCGGTGTGGATCACGAGTTCTCGACGATCAAAGGTGTTGTCGAGGATATGACCGAGATCGTGCTCAGCCTGAAGCAGGTTCGCTTCAAGCAGCAGATCTCCGGAACCGACACCGAGCGTGTCACGGTTACCGTCAGTGGCAAGAGCCAGTTCACGGCAGGCGACATCAGCAAGTTCACCACGGCGTTCCAGGTGCTCAATCCGGAGCTGGTGATCTGCAACATGGAACCTTCGGTGAAACTCACCATCGACATCCAGATCGCCAAGGGGCGCGGTTATGTTCCTTCAGAGGAGAACAAGACCAACAGCGCTCCGATCGGGACCATCTTCGTCGATTCCATCTTCACGCCGATCCGAAACGTGAAGTATGCCATCGAGAACTATCGTGTCGAACAGAAGACCGACTACGAGAAACTCGTTATGGAGATCATGACCGATGGTTCGATCCATCCGAAAGAAGCCCTGAAGGAAGCGGCCGAGATCCTCATTCACCACTTCATGCTCTTCTCGGATGAGAAGATCACGCTGGAGACGAAGGAGAAGACCCCGACCGAAGAGCTCGACGAGAATACGCTTCACATGCGTCAGTTGCTGAACACCAAGCTGGTCGACCTCGACCTCTCGGTTCGCGCGCTGAACTGCCTGAAGGCAGCCGATGTAGAGACGCTGGGCGACCTGGTTTCCTACAACAAGGCCGACCTCCTCAAGTTCCGCAACTTCGGTAAGAAGTCGCTCACCGAACTGGAAGAGCTGGTGCGTTCCAAGAATCTCACCTTCGGCATGAATGTCTCGAAGTACCTCGAGAAGAAAGAGAAGAAAGACTAATCGTTTACCGAATACCGATCCGCCTGCGTAACCACAGGCCGTAATGACCCTACTGAAATGAGACATAACCGCAAGATCAACCACCTTGGACGGAAGAGCAGTCACCGCCATGCGTTGATGTCCAACCTCGCTGCGTCCCTGATCCTGCACAAGCGGATCAATACGACCCTGGCGAAGGCGAAGGCCCTTCGTTCCTATGTGGAACCGATCATCTCCCGTTCGAAAGACGACACCACCCATTCCCGTCGTATGGTGTTCCGTTATCTCCAGAACAAGTCGGCTGTCGCTGAACTGTTTCGCGAGATCGCTCCCCGCGTGGCTGAACGTGCAGGTGGTTATACCCGCATCATCAAACTGGAAAACCGTCCTGGCGATAATGCCGAAGTGTGCATGATGGAACTGGTGGATTTCAACACCCTCCTGGGTGGCAAAGGCAAGGAAGCACCTGCCAAGAAATCCAAAGGAACCCGTCGTAGCGGCGGTGCCAAGAAGAAGGCGACCGCGGAAGGAGATGCTCCTGCCGCTGAGGAAAAGAAGGCTCCGGCCAAGAAGGCGGCTACCCGCAGCCGCGCCAAGAAATCCGACGACAAGAAGTCTGAAGAATAAGGGAATCAACTCCTGTAAAAGGCCGGAATGCGAATTCCGGCCTTTTTTCATTATTTGAAGTTGTTAACACGAGCCGTGCTTGACGCGGGATTCCGTACTTTTGTATTCCGATGGGATACATCGAAAGAAAACCGGCGGTACTGCTCCTTGAGGACGGTACCGTTTTTTATGGCCATGCTGCCGGGGCCATCGGAACCACCACTGGGGAAATTTGCTTTAACACCGGCATGACCGGGTACCAGGAGATCTTTACGGATCCATCCTATTTCCGACAGGTGCTCGTGGCCACGCATGTCCATATCGGCAACTACGGCATCCATGCGGACGAGGTGGAAAGTGACGGGATCAAGATCAGCGGGCTGGTCTGTCGTGGATTCAATGTTACGCCTTCCCGGAAGAGTGCGAGCGAGAGTATTCAGCAGTATTTCGACCGTCAATCCGTCGTAGCCATTTGTGATATCGATACCCGTGCAGTCGTCCGTCACATCCGCAATAAAGGAGCGATGAACTGTATCATCTCTTCCTCGGTGCTGGACCTTGACGCCTTGAAGGAGCAACTATCCGGGGTACCTTCCATGGCCGGCTTGGAATTGTCGAGTCTGGTGACGACCAAGAAGCCCTATACGTTGGGTAACCCTTCCGCACGTCGTCGCATTGCAGTCATGGATTATGGAGTGAAGAAGAATATCCTACGTAATCTTGTCGAGCGTGACAGTTTCCTGCAGGTATTTCCTGCCGATACCAGTTTCCGCGAGATCCGTTCGTGGAATCCCGATGGCATACTGCTATCCAACGGCCCTGGCGATCCTTCCGTGATGCCGAAACAGGTCGCCGAGATCAAGTTGATGTTGGAAGATAATGCCCCCATCTTCGGTATCTGTCTGGGCCACCAATTGCTGGCGGAGGCTTGCGGTATCTCTACCTTTAAGATGTTCAACGGGCACCGGGGTATCAACCATCCCGTCAAGAACCTGATCACCGGTCGTTCTGAAATCACGTCGCAGAATCACGGCTTCAGTGTGAATGCCGAAGACGTCAAAGCTGCCAAACACCTCGACATCACGCACGTCAATCTGAATGATGGGACGATCGAAGGGATCCGTGTGAAAGACCGCGTTGCGTCCAGTGTACAATATCACCCGGAAGCCGCGCCCGGACCTCACGACAGCTCTTATCTATTCGATGATTTTATCCAATGCATCGACAAGGCCGTGGTCGAGTCCTGATACCCGGTAACTCCGGGATCTTGCCGGCGATCTTCTTTTCGCTGGTACTAGCACTTTTTACCTCCTGCAGAAAAGAACCAGCGACTGATCAACTGGCAGAGACCTTTACGGTCCTCACGAACCGGGATCCGGGCGCGGATTTCAGTTCCTATTCAACTTTCTTCCTTTCGGATACGATCACGTATATCAACGACAATCCGTACGACAGCATCCTGACCGGACCGGGCGCCGGGAATCTGGCATCGAGTGTCAGAAACGAATTGATCAGCCGTGGATTTTCATCGGTGCCGCTCGATTCCAGCCCTGACCTTGCTGTGCAATTGACGATCATCGAGAATACCGATTATTACTCCGCAGTTTACCCCGTAGGTTATTGGTGGGGTGCACCCGGTTACTTTGATCCTTTCTATTACGGTTACAATTATCCATACACGTACGGATACTATGTACAGAATTATTCCGTCAGCAGCGGGGCCGTGATCTGCGAACTGATCGATCTGAAAAACGCGAATCAGCAGCAAGCTTTGCGGATCATTTGGGAAGCGACACTGTTGGGCGCATTCGAGGGGAGCGAGAATTATAACATCAACCGCTCGATTGCCGGCTTCCAGCAGGCTTTTCGTCAATCACCCTATTTGAAGAAGTGATATGCAGCGCTTCCTGCTTCTTCTATTGCTGATATTATCCGGACCGCGTTCCATGGGACAATCCGACTGGATCGCTCAGTACGGACTTTCCTGGAATATCGCGACACCGATCGGGAGAGACTTCGTGGAGGGGACTACAGTGTCGGGCGGGCAAGTCGAGTTTCTGGTAAAGCCCGGTAAGAAACCACTGATGGTCGGCCTGCAAATTGAATGGTCAACCTACGATACCTATACGCCTACCGCCACCTATTATTTCGATAACGGTAACAGCGCGATCACGACCGATTATTACGCTTATCAATACAATTTGCCGCTACTGGCCTGTGCGCAGTGGTACTTTGGAAAAAGCAACCGATTTTTTCCCTGGACCCGCGCTTCCATGGGCGGGCAATACAGCTTGCAACAATTGTATTACGGTGACTTCCTGGAGGAATATAAATCCTGGGGATTTGCCGCCAAGGGCGAGGCCGGTATGAGCTTATTGGTCTCCCAACATCTTCCGCTGATGATCAGCTTGTCGAGTGGAATCTTGTACGCAACCAATGGAGCTGCGGAGCTCGGTGACAAGGACTGGATGTCCTGGGATGTACAACTGGGTTTTGTATTCCGCCAATTCTGAAAAGCTTAGAGCAAGCTGTTCTTTACGCCGTTCGAAGCCAGTTTCCAGAAGTAACGTTCCCGAACAACTCGTCGGAGCGCTTCCAGGTGTCGTTCTCCGTGGAGGTCTGTGCCGATGAAGTCAATCATGTTCTGATCGATCATCCATTCGCCAATTCTTTTAGCCCCCGGTCCATAGTAGCCCGCCAATGAGTTCGCGTTGAGTTGGAACAGGAGTCCGGCTTCTTTCAGTTTCTCGAATTCGGTCAGGCGATTGTACCAGTAGGGATAACGTTCAGGGTGGGCGAGAATGGGTGAATACCCGCGAATCTTCAGTTCAAAAGCGATCCGGTGGAGATTATCCGGCGGATTGACATAGGATACTTCAAAGAGGATGTAGTTGCCTGCGAACTTCAGCAGCGGCTCATTGGCTTCGATGCGTTGGACGAAGACTTCATCGAGATAGTATTCCGCAGCGGCGTCGATGCTGAGGTCGATGCCTTCCTGCACAATGGCGGATCGTACGGTTTCGAGACCACCCAGGATCGTTTCCGGTGTGTTCCGGAAATAATCACTCATGATGTGCGGGGTGGTGACCAACTTCTTAAACCCCAATTCCCGCAATTGTCGGATCATGGAGATGGACTCTTCGAGGTTCTGGACACCATCGTCGATTCCGGGAATGAGGTGGGAATGGATATCGGTTCCGATTGAAGCGAAATCCGTGAGTTCCGGAAATTCGGGAGTGCGTGATTTACCGGTCAGCCGATTCCAGAAACTCATTGTCCAACGGTTTGACGGAACCAGGCCAGTGTCTGTTGAAGGCCTTCGCGGATCCGGACGGTAGGTTGGTATCCCAGGTGTTTTTTAGCAAGCGAAATGTCTGCGAGCGAATCGCGAATATCGCCGGCGCGACGTTCCCGGTAGGTCGGACGGACTTCACTGCCGGTCAGTTCCGCGATAATGTCGTATAGTTCGTTCACCGTAATGCGTTCACCGATCGCTACATTGTATACCCGGTTATTGGCCTCCGGATCAGGGGTGAACAGCGCACGGATGTTAGCTTGTACGGCATTTTCCACGAAGGTGAAATCACGTGTTTGTTCCCCGTCGCCGTCGATGTTCGGAGCGGTCTTATCCAAGGCGGCTTTCATGAAAAGCGGGATGACCGCCGCGTAGGGGCCGTCGGGGCTCTGGTTAGGGCCAAAGACGTTGAAGTAACGCAGTCCCATGATCTGCATACCGTAGGTTTCGGCGAATACCCGGGCATAGAGCTCGTTCGTCTTCTTGCTGACAGCATAAGGGGATAACGGATTTCCCGTTTCATCTTCCCGCTTTGGTAAGACCGGATGATCACCGTACACGGAACTGCTGCTGGCATACACGAAGCGTTTCACGCCGGCGTCACGCGCGGCAATGAGCATGTTGAGGAATCCCGTTGCATTGATCGCATGGGTGGCCAGCGGATCCCGGACGGAGCGTGGGACGGAACCCAGGGCAGCCTGGTGGGTGACCAGGTCGATTCCCTGGCAGGCTTTGTGGCAGGTGTCGAGATCCCGGATGTCGCCTTCGATGAATTCCACGTTGGGAAGATTCAGATAGGGTTCAAGGTTGGCTATGGAACTCGTCAGCAGGTTGTCGAGGATGCGGATCTTTCCCGCCTGATGTCGAACCAGGTAATGGACGATATTCGAACCGATGAAGCCGGAGCCTCCGGTGACCAGGAAGCTGGTATCGCGCAACGAACCGGGATGGAAAGGAGATGAATACATGGAGGGGGAGGGCGGATAAGCCGTTAGCGGCCGGCGTATTGTTGTTCGTAATAATGCAGGTAGTCTCCGGACGTGACTTGTTCCATCCAGGTTTCATTGGCCAGGTACCAGGCTACGGTTTTTTCCAATCCTTCTTCAAACTGAAGGGAGGGCATCCAACCCAAATCGTGTTTCAATTTGGATGCGTCGATCGCGTATCGCAGATCGTGACCCGCACGGTCCTTCACGAAGGTGATCAGTTTTTCCGAGGTGCCGTCGGGGCGCTTCAGTTGTTTATCCATGATCCTGCAGAGCAGGCGGATGAGATCGATGTTCTTCCATTCGTTGTGCCCACCGATGTTGTAGGTGGATCCGATGGCCGCTTTGTGGAAAATGAGGTCGATCGCCCGAGCGTGGTCTTCCACGAAGAGCCAGTCGCGGATATTCTCTCCTTTTCCGTAAACCGGTATGGACCGGTTGTTCTTGATATTGTGGATGGCCAGTGGGATGAGTTTCTCCGGGAATTGAAAGGGGCCGTAGTTGTTCGAA
>WBZU01000738.1_pt1 | contig 26639 bp, 27 predicted proteins | sample 5204311 | NCBI WGS metagenome assembly WBZU01 (sample SAMN12344359, study PRJNA552823) | activated sludge metagenome | biome: Activated sludge suspended growth; feature: Nitrification reactor; material: Wastewater; isolation source: activated sludge from nitrification reactor of wastewater...
GTTCACGGCGTCGATGAGCGAGATCATCCGCGCGCTGCTGCACGAAGGCCCGCAGGACCCCGATCAGCTGCGCGCGCTCGTGGAACGCTGGAGGATCGCCGCCGGCTGACCCGGAAGGCCTTGCGCGGCCGCCGGCCGGCCGTACCATGGACGCCATGGACGAGCCGCAGGGGATCTGGCGCGCGCAAGGGGACTGGACGGTCCGCTACGGGCCGGACGGCCGGGATCTCGCCGGGCCCAAGCACGGCGAGTTCGACGTCACCTGGACCGGCCGCTGGCAGCCGGGCGTCACTGTCGCCGACGCCGACCTCGAGGCCGCCGAGATGAACGCCTCCGAGGCGCTGCACGAAGCCGACGGGCATTTCCTGGACGCGCTGACGTTCTGCGACGGCGAAGGCCTCGAAGGGCGCGCGGAAATCACGATCACCTCGCTGTCATGCAGCGAGGAGCCCGCCGAGCAGTAGCGGCCTAGTAGGGGACGTGCTCGCGGCCGGCCCAGTGCTGGACGCGCTCGGCGAGCGTCACCGGGCTGACCGGGCGCAGCAGGTACTCGCTGGCGCCCTGCCGGAACGCGTAGGCGCGCTCGGGCAGCCCGTTGGACGGGGACAGGCACAGCACCGGCATGTCCTTCAGCGCCGGGGCGGAGCGGATCTTGCCGACGAGGCTGTGCTTGGTGCCCGGCGGCGGCGCCTGGCACAGCACCGCCTGGACCTCTTCGCCTTCCGGTGATTTCAGATGCCGCAGCGCGTCAGCGTCCGAGCTGAACGTGCGCACGCTGAAGCCTTCGACGCTGAGCAGGTCCTCCAGCAGCATCCGGTAGCCGTACTCGGACTCGCAGACCAGGATGACAGTGGGGGGCCGGACGCTCATCGGGCCTCCAGCATGCCCGCGGCTCCCTCCGGCCGCAGGGTTTACCCGGGCGGGCCCGGAAAGGCGGCGGCGGGCCGGCGCGCGCCGTAGCCTGGGAAGCCCAGGTGCGCGCAGAAGACCCCGAGATCACCGACGTCCCCGAGGCCAGCCCGGCCGAGTTCGCCGCCTGGCTGCTCGCCCGCGCCGAGCCGGTGATGATCGCCTCCGAAGCGCATCTGCTGAACCCGCTGCCGGATCTCGACGGCCTCCTGGACCTGCTGTACCGGTGCGTGGACTCCGGCCGGGAATGGCTGCTGGCCGACGGCCCCCGGGAGCGGCGGCCCAGCTGGGCGCTTGACCCGTGGTGGAGCGAGCGCCCGGAAATGACCGCGGAGATGATCGCCGCCACCCGGTCATGCTGCGTGGCGCTGCCGGACCTGATCGCCGCCCTCGAGCAGGGCTGACAGCGGACGCTGGCAAGCGGGCCGGCGCCACTTTGCGTGCAGCAGCGCCGCGGGCTCCTATGTTCACGCATGCTCGTCAAGCTCGCCCACGGCAGCCTGCCGCCTGAAGGCCTCGAAGCCGCCCGTGTCGTGCTTCCCGGCCGCCTGGACGTGCGCCTGGGCCCCGACGGCTGGGAAGCCCGGATCCCCTGCCCGGTCCCGTCGGGCCTGGACGAGCTCGCCGCCGCCGGCCTGCCGTGCGACGCCGTGTCCGTGGCCGTCGCCGACGGCCCGTTCGAGCTTTCAGACGCCGCCGGGGACGACCCGGACCCGCTCTACCTGGAGCTGGCGCTGCCGCTGGACGCCGCCGGGCCCGCCGAGGCGTGCGTGACCGTCGGCAACTGCGAACTGGTCGCCGGCGCCCCCGGCCAGCTGAGCCTGGAAGCGCCGCTGGCGCCCGGGGAGCTCGAGCAGCTCGCCGCCGCCGGCCTGTCGTTTCATCCGACCTGCGCCGGCCATGAGCATGTCCTGTGCGGCGTGCGCACCGTCGGCAGCCTCCACAAGCCCGCCCAGGACCAGTCAGACAGCCCGCTGGTGCGCCTGGACGGCATGCAGCGGTCCGCCTCCCAGCCGCTGCTGACCCGGCCGTTCGTGCCGGCAGGCCCGGCGGCCCCCGAAACCGTCCGGGAGCTGATCGCCGAGACCATGGCCCAGGCCGGCGACTGGCAGCAGGACGGCGAGGACGTGTTCTGCCAGTACACCGGCCTGCCCGCCGAGGACGAGACGACGCTCGCGGCCGCCGCCATGCAGGTCGCTTCCGGCGCCGGCGCGATGCTCGCGCTGCGCGGCGACGACCAGCTGCACGCCGCAATGATGAGCCGGATCCTGCGGGCGCTGTGGGCGGGGTCGCGGACGATGCGCGCCGAGCTGGCCCGCGCCGGCGCCGACGTCGCCGAGCTTGGCCCGCTGGGCCGCAAGGACTGCACCACGCTGGCGCTGACGGCGATGGCCGCCCAGTCGGCGCTGCGGCGCGCCACCGGCGACGCCCGCGGCTGCCGCGTCTGGTCGCTGGGCCTGGCCGGCGCGATGGCCGCCGAGCAGGAGCTGTCCGCTCATGCGCACGGCGCCCCGGACGAGGAGATGATGCTCGCCGGCCTGTTCGGCGCCTTTGACCTGGGCGTGCGCTACCAGCTGGCCCGCTGCCAGCCTGCTGCCCGGCCCGGGCAGGCCGCCTCCTTCTAGCCGGGCAGCCGGGGGAGAGGGCCCGGGGCGGCGTTCACGGCGAAGACCTGATGCGGCGGGCCGGGATGGAACACGATCAGGCTCGCCGCGCAGTTTGAGATCTTCAGGCGCCGGTACGCCGCCGGATTGCCGCCCAGCGCGTCCATCAGCAGGATCCGGATGAACGCGCCGTGGCTGAACGCGACATGCCGGCCGGGCTCTGACGCGGCGTCGGCCAGGAACGACCGGGCGCGGCTGACGGTGACGTCCAGCGGCTCAGCGCCGGCCGGGAACTGCGGGTTCTGCTCGTCCTGGTAGCGCCGGCCGGCTTCGGACGCGCGCAGCGCCTCGAACGTCATGCCTTCCAGCGGGCCGGCGTCAGGCTCAACCAGGCGGGCGTCCTCGGCGGCGGCCGGGCGCGGGCTGGAGCATCCGGCCAGCGCGATCCTGGCGGTCTCAGCGGCCCGCGACAGCGGCGACGTCCACGCCCGGCTGATCCGGGCGCCGGCCAGGGACCGGGCGGCCATGGCGGCCTGTTCCCGGCCGGCCGGGCACAAGGGCACGTCCGTGCGGGTGGCCAGGCGGTCCTGGCGGTTCCATTCGGTCTGGCCGTGGCGGATCAGCAGCAGGCAGCGGCCGTGCGGCTCGATCAGCCGCGCGAAGCTGCCGGAATGGCCGTCCGGGGCGCTCATGCCTGAACGTATCCCGTCCCGGGGTCAGGCGGCGCCGGCGGACGGCAGCGAAGGCCAGTCCGAAGATGCCGCGCCCAGCGAGCCCCATTTCTGCGTGGGGGTGCTGGTGCCGCCGGCGGCGTTCCACAGGTTCGCGGCGCACGTCGCCGCGGGGCTGCAGTCCAGCGTCCGGGTGACCCGGGCGCGAGTGTCTGATCCGTCGCCGAACGGCTCGCTGCGGACGGTCATGCACAGGCTCGCCCCGGACTTGAAGTACGACAGCCGGCAGCGGCGCAGAATCACGCATTTGGTGGCCGTGGTCGCGCACAGCTGGCCGTTGGGGATGGCGGCAGTGGCGGGGATCTGAGCTCCGCCGGTCGCGGCGAGGTCCACGGACACCAGCGTCTGAGTGTTCAGCGTCGGGGCGACCGACACCCAGGTCGCGTCCGGGTACAGGGCCGCCGCCTTGGCGGTGTCCAGCAGCGCGAACGATCCGGCCCGCTGCCCGTAGGAGCCGATCGCCTGCGCGGCGGCTTCCAGCTCGGTGATGTCGGCCTTGCCCTGCACGGACTTGCGCTGCCCGAAGAACGTCGGGATCGCGATCGCCGCGAGGATCCCGATGACCAGGATCACCGCGAGCAGCTCCATCAGCGAGAAGGCGGCGGTGGGCTCGGGCCGGCGCATGCGCCCAGCATGCCACCGGCCGGGCCGCTCCTCACTTCATCCGGGCCGCGGCGGCCGCGCCGGCGTGAAAGCTCAGCCGGATCACCGCCGCCGCGTCCGCGCGCGACAGGTCGATCCGGCCGGGCTGGGCGGCCAGCAGCGCCCCGAGGCGCAGCTCGCTGGTCACCCACCGGCCGCCGGGCAGCTCCTGGCCGCCGCCGTCCGGAGGCCGCGCTGACAGTGCCCCGTCGATCACCGCGCCGACCAGCACGTCCTCCCCGCAGGCAAGCCTGCGCGCGGCCGCGGCGACGGTCAGCTCCCGGTCTGCGGCATGCACGCGGCGCACGCCCAGCGCCAGCAGCTTCAAGCCCAGGTCGTCAGGGTCCGCGCCGGACGCCCGCGCCGCCGACGTCAGCGTCCCGCCGCCGGCGATGTCCGCCAGCGCCGCCGCCAGCTGCAGCTCGGTGACCTTCCCGGTGCGGGCGCGCCGGGCGCGCTCCAGCTCCTCCCAGCGCAGCGCGCAGGCCTCCTCCGTCCGCCCCTGGCTGCGCGCCGCGGCCTGGCAGCCGGCTTCGGGGCCGAGCTCAAGGACGGCCTCGGCCAGCTCGAGGTCCTGGGCGGCCGAGAACGCCGGCGGCCGGCGCCGGCGGATCCCCATGCGCTTCGCGCGGCTGCGCATCGCCTCGACGCTCACGCCCAGGCGCTGGGCGAGCTCAGCCTGCTGGGCGGGAGTCCTGGCCCGCGGATACAGCACGCGCAGCAGGCGGTCAGGGGAGGAGGGGAGGGCGTCAGTGGATGTCATGACGGCCAGTATGCCCGCCGGCGGGGACCAGCCCTGGCGGGCGCCAAAACCGGGCCGGCCGGCGCGGGCCGCGGCATGCTGGAAGGCATGGGAACCAGGCCGGCGCCGCCGGGATCCAAGCCCGGGCAGCCCGGCCCGGACACCAAGGCCAGGAAGGCCCGCGCCGCCGGGATCGCCGGGCAGATCAAGCCGATCGTGATCACCGCCGCGATCACGCTCGGGCTCGCCGGCGCCTACTGGGGAGTGCGGTCCGCCGTCAAGGGCCGGGAGGCCGCCGAAGTCCCCGCCGCCCTGCAGGCCAGCCTGAGCGTTCCCTCCGGGTGGAAGCCCGTTCAGCTGAAAGCCGGCCCGGCGAAAGCCCGCTGGGCGTTCCCGTCCTCCCCCGGCCACGGCCGGGAAGGCCTGTTCGTCAGCCGCTACGAGCTCGCCCGCGAGCCGAAATCCCGCGCCGACTTCGAGGCCGTGCGCGCCGAGGCCGTCGCCGGCCTGAAAGCCACCGGCGCCCCCAGGCAGCTGCACCGCCTGAAATGGGGCCGGCAGGCCGCCCAGGGCGCCTGGGCGTACCGCTACCGCGCCGGGCGCCTGCGCGTCCGCGTGTGGCTGATCGTCTCCGGCCGCGGGTTCTGGCAGCTGTCCTGCCAGGCCTCCCGCCCCGCCGTCCTGGCCAGATGCACGCGCGCCGCGGCGTCATTCCGCCCGGCGTGACCGGCGAACAGCCCCCGCCGGGGCCCCGCCGGGCGTACATTCCCAGCAGGCCATGAGCGGCGACGTCATCACCAGCCACCGCACCCTGTACCTCGACCCCAAGCTCGGCTGGGTCGAGCAGGAGACCAGCGAATCCATCCGGATGATGCGCTGCAAGTCCTCGTCGACCAGCTACGTCGACAACGAGCTGTTCGCCCGCGCCGAGCGCGGCGGCTGGGACGCCATCCCGCACGACGCCGCCGCCCGCCTGTCCGGCGCCGAGCGCGGGTACGTGTTCGAAGTCAAGCCCCGCGACAAGGCCGGCCGCCCGTTCGTGGAAATCCGCTCCGTGCGCTACGTCGACTCCGCGCTGGCCTCCGAGCTGCTGCGCGGCCTGCGCCTGCACGACCGCCAGCTGGAGCCGCTCGCCAGCCCCGAGCTCGCCGTGGACGTGTTCTGCATCCCCGTGCAGGAAGCCGAGACGTTCTACGCCCGCGTGAACGCCGCCGGCGGCCACATCACCGAGGCCAAGGCCGACCTGAACGCCATGTACCAGGCCTTCCAGCGCCTGCAGCAGATCTCCGAGGAGGTCAGCCGCCTGTGCCAGCAGTCGCGCTCGGTCATCGAGCGGATCGCCGACGACGGCATCGCCACCGAGGCCCCGGCGATCTCAGACCGCTCCAAGGCCGCCTACGACCTCAAGCGCCAGGCCGCCGGGCATCTGCAGTCCATCCGCGACGAGCAGCTCGCCCTGGAATCGGACCCCGGCATGATCCAGGAGAAGGCCTGGGCGGCCGCCTGCGTCAAGCAGGCGCAGGAGTTCGCCTCCGCGATCGACAAGCTGCACGCCGAGCACCGCTCCTACGAAGTGCAGGCCGCCAACCGCATCGGCGACAAGCTCGCCCAGGATCTGCCGTCCGCCGACACGCCCGCGATCCAGCGGCGGCTGATGTTCACTCCCGCCGTGGACTACTACACCGCCCGCGGCTATGACGTGCGGATCGTCGAGGAAGGCATGGTCCTGCGCCTGGACGACGGGACCGTCATCCTGCTGGGCGCCGAGCCGCAGGTGCGCCTGCCCGGCGCCCCCCAGGCGCAGTCCGGCGACGTGCTGTCAGGCCGCGGCGCCGCCGAACGCGGCCGGCGGACCTTGTAAGTCAGGCCGCGCGGGCGGCAAGGATCCGGGCGATCGCCAGCGCCGCGGCGTCCGCGCCGTGGTCGCCGCCGTCCGGGACCTCCCCGACCAGGCCGCTGACGGCCTCGATGACGTCCTGCTTGGACGCCTTCCCGGACCCGCACACCGCCAGCTTCGCCTGCTGGGGCGTGAAGTCATGGCACTCCAGGCCGGCCGCGCCCGCCGCCGCCAGCAGCACGCCGCGGGCCTGCGCCACGCCGATGACGCTGGACACGTTGCGGCCGTAGAACAGGCTCTCCAGCGCCACTTCGTCCGGCGCATAGGCGGCGACCAGCTCCCCGGCCCGCCCGGCCAGGTCGGCCATCTGGGCGGCCCCGGAGCCTTTCGTGACGATCCGGCCGGATCCCAGCAGCGCCAGGCGCCCTGACCGCATCCGCTTCACGGCCGCCCACCCGCAGTTGCGCGAGCCAGGGTCAAAGCCGAGAACCGTCATGCCCTGACCATGCGCCCGGCGGGCCGGCGCCGCCGGCTTTCCCGGCCTTGAAACAGGGCGCGCCCGGCCCGCGCGATGGCACTGTCAGGGCCATGGAGCAGCGCCCGCCCGCCCCCAGCCAGCCCGCGGCTGCGCCGGATCCTGCCACCGGCGCGCGCCGCCAGCCCCAGGCCGCGCCGCAGGTCACGCTGTCAGCGATGCTCGGCGCCGTCGCCGCCCAGGACGGCTCCGATCTGCACCTGAAGGCGGGCGTGCCTGTCCGCATCCGCCAGCACGGGCGGCTGCGGGACCTGACCGTCAGCCAGCGCCCCGTGGTCTTCCAGGCCCCCGAGCTGCAGAAGATGCTGTTCGAGATCCTCACGACCTCCCAGCAGGCCCGGTTCGAGGAGCATCACGAACTGGACTTCGCGTGGACTGACCCTGCCGCCGGCCGGTTCCGCACGAACTTCTCCGTGAGCTTCGGCGAGGTGCAGGCGGCGTTCCGCCACATCCCCGCCGAGCTGCGCACCCTTGAGGAGCTCGGGCTGCCGCGGATCCTCGCGCGCCTTGCCGCCGTGCCCCGCGGCCTGGTGCTCGTCACCGGCCCGACCGGCTCAGGCAAGAGCACCACCCTGGCGGCGATGATCGACCTGATCAACCGGTCCCGGCACTGCCACATCCTCACGATCGAGGATCCGGTCGAGTACATCCACCCGTCCAAGAGCGCCCTGGTCTCCCAGCGCGAGCTGCATTCGGACACCTACTCGTTCGCGGCGGCGCTGCGCGCCGGCCTGCGCCAGGACCCCGACGTGATCCTGGTCGGCGAGCTGCGCGACGCCGAGACCATGGCCTTGGGCCTGGAAGCCGCCGAGACCGGCCACACCGTGTTCGCGACCTTGCACACCCAGGACGCCTCCCAGACGGTGGACCGGATCATCCAGACGTTCCCGGCCGCCCAGCAGTCAGGCGTGTGCGTGCAGCTCTCCCAGGTCCTCGAAGGCATCGTCACCCAGCAGCTGGTGCCCACCCCGGACGGGACCGGCCGCTCGGCGGCCTGCGAGATCCTCATCATGGACTCCGCCGCGCGCAACCTGGTCCGCAAGAACGAAGGGCCTCATCTGCATTCGCACATGACCACGCAGCGGTCCTCGGGCATGCAGACCATGGAGGACGCCCTCGCCGGGCTGGTCGCCTCCGGCAAGGCCAGCCTCGAGCAGGCCGTGCGCATGGCCTCCAGGCCCGAGGAGATCCAGGGGCTCGTGCAGGCCAAGATCAGGGACGGGGCCGGGCGATGAAGTTCCGCTACAAGGCCTACCGGGAGGCCAGCCCCCGCGACATCGTCGAGGACGTCCTGGAAGCCGGCTCCATGCCCGAAGCCGAGGAGCTGCTGCGCCGGCTGGGGCTGGTGCGCGTCGAGCTGGAAGCCGACACCGGCAAATCCGGCATCGACCTGGGCGCGGTCAACCGGCTGTTTGACCGCGTCAAGCCCCAGGACCTCGTGTATTTCACCCGGCAGCTGGCGGTCATGACCGAAGCGAGCATGAACCCGCTGGAAGCCCTGCGGATCCTGGAGAACACCACCCGCAGCCAGCTGCTGTCCGAGGCGATCGCCGAGATCCGCTCTGACATCAGCCGCGGCATGACGTTCGCCGGGGCGATGCGCCATCACCCGAAGATCTTCAAGGACATGTACGTGGCGATGGTCGACGCCGGCGAGCAGGCCGGCGAGCTCGCGCAGGTGCTGCGCCGCCTGGCCCTGATGGAGGAGCGCGCGTACGTGCTGCGCAAGCAGGTGCGCTCGGCGATGGTCTACCCGGCGGTCGTGCTGGCCATGAGCTTCGTCGTGTTCATGGCCATGATGATCTTCGTGATCCCGGCGTTCCAGGGGATCTTCAAGGAGAACGGCGCCGCCCTTCCGTCGCTGACGCAGGCGCTGGTGACGATCTCAGACTGGATCCGGTCGGCCTGGTTCCTGATCCCGGTGATCGTCATCGGAGCGATCGTGTCCGTCCGGATGATCCTGAACACCCCTGAAGGCCGGCGGGCTTACGACTCGGTTCGCCTGAAGCTGCCCTGGAAGTTCGGGCGCCTGTACGACATGATCCTGACCGCCCGGGTGTTCCGGTCCCTGAGCACCCTGCTGGAGTCAGGGGTCCCGGTCGTCCGCGCCCTGGAAATGACCTCCCGGGCGTCCGGGAACGTCGTCGCGCAGCTGGCCCTGATGGAAGTCGCCTCGGAGATCGAGCGCGGACGCCAGATCGGCCCGTGCTTCCGGGACTCCGGGATCTTCCCGGAGATGGCCACCGGCATGCTGATCGCCGGGGAGGAATCCGGGGAGCTCAAGGCGATGCTCTCCAAGCTCGCCGACATCTACGAGGAAGAGGTCGCGATCATGATCGCCAGCATGAAGAGCCTGATCGAGCCGATCATGATCGGCGTCATCGGCGGCATTGTGGGGGTCACGGTCGTGGCCTTGTACTTGCCGATCTTTAAGATCTACGACCAGATCAAGTAGGGGGGGGGGCCGGCGGCGGCCGGCGGCGGCGGCCGGCGGCGGCGGGCGGTCCGCTGAAGCTGGCGGATGCCGCCATAGTTGGCGAGCCGGCTGGCGATCGATCGAACGCTGAGGCTGGCGAGTTTAGCGCGCGGGGCGCGGGCGCGCAAGGGCGGCCGCGGCGTCGTTCCCGGCACTGAGCCGAACAGCAGCTTCGGCTCGCAGGCATGCGGCGGCTGTTCAAGTCCTCGACGCGCCAGCCAGCCGCGGCAGGGCTGCTTTGCCAAGCGCGATGCCGCCCGCTCCGGCGGATCCGCTGAGCGGCCATTCCTTCTCAAGGATCCGGCCAAGGCCGCAGCCGGACGTCCCGGCTCAGCTGCGGGGCTTGCGCGTGCCGCGGCCTTCGCGCCGGCCGCGGATGCCGCTGGTGATCATCCGGATCCGCGATTCGCGCCGGCCGCACGCCGCCTTCCACAGGCCGGCGCCTTCCCGGGACGCCCAGCCGCCGGCCAGGCACGCCGCCTTGAACTCATCCAGGGTCCCGGCGCTGTCATCCAGGCCGCGGGCGGCGGCTTCCTCTGCCAGCCCGGCCGCCCACAGGTCGTCGCTGGCCAGGTACGCGCGCCGGCAGTCCGCCGCCAGCGCCGCCAGCCCCTCAGGCCGTCCGCCGCCGGCGATTTCCTCGAGGATCCCCGCGGCGCCCTCCCATCCGGCGTCCCGGGCCGCCTGCACGGCCGCTTCCAGGCCGGATCCGCGCGGGCCTGCCAGCAGCGCCGCCCGCGCCACGTCCGCGGCTTCTGAGCCGCTGAGGCCCGCCGCCTGGGAGATCTGCGCGGCCGCCAGCAGCCGCCCCGCGCCGGCGGGGCTTTCGGCGGCGGCCCTGGCAAGCTGCGCGGCGTCCCCGGAGGAAAGCCCGGCGCCCGTGAGCGCCTTCGCGGCCTGCCCGGCGCTGCCGGCCAGGCGCGCCCGGCCGCCGTACGCCTCCGCCAAGGCGGAGACCGGCGCCGCCCGCAGGCGGTCGACGAACAGGCCCCGCTGCGGGGCGGCGTGCACGGCCTCGTGCACGGCGGCGCCCAGGCCGGCGGGGATCAGCCGGCCGCCGGGCCCGGCTGGCAGCCGGTGCCATCCGGCGCAGGCCTCCCCGAGCGCCGGATTCCATTCCAGGCCGGCGTTGTCGTCGCGCCAGTACCCGAGGTGCTCCGCGCGGATGTCGCCTTCGAGCATCAGGCAGAACAGCAGCTCCCGCCGCGCCGGGAAATGCCCGGGCTGATACCCGGGGTGGCCGCCGTACCCGGACGGCGCCCACGCCTTCAGGGCGTTATGGGCCATCTCCGGCACGTCAGCGTCCTGCGCGGGGACCATGCCGGACGGGTCCTGCAGGCTGCGCAGCAGCCAGCGCTGGTCAAGGCCGGCGTCCTCCAGCAGCGCGCACAGCTCCCGGGCCCGGCCGTTGCGCCCCGCGGGCATGCCGTCCGGACGGCCGGGCTCGGCCAGCGCCATCGGCGAGCGCTCCTGGGCGCAGGCGCCTCCTGTGAGCTTCCCCATGCCCCGAACCATGCCACCGGGCGCGGGGATGTCCAGGCCTGTCAGTGCGCCGGCGGCGGGCCCAGGACCCGGCGGATCTCCTGGAAGCCGGTGATGCCCTGGAAGGCCTTCTCGAGGGCGTCGCGGCGCAGGGACGCCATGCCCTGCCGGGCGGCTTCGGAGCGGACCACCAGGATGCTGTGCTGGCCGGAGAACACCAGCGCCTGCAGCTCGGGGGTCATGACCAGCACCTCGTGGATGCCGGCCCGGCCGGAGTACCCGGTTCCGTTGCACTGCGCGCACGGGGTCTCGGCGGCGCGGCGCAGCTGGCCGGGCTGCAGCCGGGCGTGGATTTCGGCGGCCTGGGCGGCGGTGAACTCCCCGGCCATCTCCACGGCGAGCTCCTCCGCGGTCAGCGGGTCCTCCTGGGAGCAGTGCCGGCACAGGCGGCGGATCAGCCGCTGCGCGACGACCGCGTTGACGGCTTCGGCGACGACCCCGAGGTCCACGCCCTTCTCCACCAGCGCCGACAGGACGCCGGCGGCCTCGTTGGTGTGCAAGGTCGCGAGGACCATGTGGCCGGTCAGGGCCGCCTGCATCGCCACCTGCGCGGTCTCGGGGTCGCGGATCTCGCCGACCATGATGACGTCCGGGTCGTTGCGCAGCGCCGCCTTCAGCGACGCGGTGAACGACCGGTCCACCCGGCCGCCTTCGCTGGCGTCCAGCACGTTGATCTGCTGGATGTGCGTGCCCGGCAGCCGGTACTCGACCGGGTTCTCGATCGTCACGACTTTCTTCTGCTCGGAGGCGATCTCATTCAGGATCGAGTACAGGGTCGTGGTCTTGCCTGACCCGGTCGGCCCGGTCAGCAGCACCGCGCCGTGCGCGGCCTGGTAGGCGGCTTCCAGGCGCTCCCTGTTCCGGGGCGAGAACGCCATGGAATCCATCGACAGGCTGATGGACTCCGGGTCAAGCAGCCGGATGGTGATCGCGCCGCCCGCCTGCGTCGGCATGAAGCTGGCTCGCAGGTCGACTTTCTGGCGTCCGGGCATCTGGAAGCTGACGCGGCCGTCCATGAACGCGCGGCGCTCCTCGATGCGCATGTCAAAGGACAGCTTCACGACGGTCAGCACCGCGTTGCGGAACCGCGCGGGGATCTCCTGCACGGGCTGCAGGACGCCGTCCACGCGCATGCGCACGACCAGGCTGCCGCTGTCGGTCGCCTCGATATGAATGTCGGAGGCGCCCAGCGACAGCGCCTCGGTGAGCATCTGGTTGAAGTAGCGCTTCGCGGGCCCGTCGGCGGCGTCGGCGAGCAGGTCGTCGCTGGAGGAAATGTCCTCGTCGTCGAAGTCCCCGCCGGTGACTTCGCCTTCCTCCTCGCCGTAGTGCAGGCCGACGAGCCGCACGACTTCCAGCGGCGGCCCGGACAGGAAATGCACCTCATAGCCCTGCGCGCGCAGGTACTTGCTGATGATGTCGTGCGCGTCGGCGTCGGCGGGGTTGGCTGACACCACCCAGATGCGCCGGGGGCCGGGCTCGTCGGGCCCGGACACCCGCAGCGGCACGGCGCTGGCGCGGCGCGCGAGCTCCGGGCTGACCGCGGCAAGCGCGTCGGCGTCGGTGCGCGGGATCGACCGCAGGAACGGGACGCCGGCGGCGAGGCTGCGGACTTCGGCGGCGGCCTCGGGCGCCAGCAGGCCGGCGGCCTCGATGACCGCCTGCAGCGGCCGGTCCGGGCCGGCCTTGGCGGCCAGGTCAGCGAGCTGGCGCTCGCTGACCGCCCCGGTCTCCAGGACAGCGGCGGCCAGGCGGGTGTCCCGGGCGCTGGTGAGGCCCAGGCGCTGCACCGCAGGCATGTGCTTGGCCAGCCGCGCCCGCAAATCGGCCGCGGTCATGAAATCGGATGAGGGCATGCCACCTTCGATCATGCCCGGCGGCAAGCCGGAGGCGGCGGCCTTTCGTCAGGCGGCCCGGGCGGCCGGGACCGGCCGGCCGGCCGCCTGCAGCGACCCTTCGCTGATGCACAGGCGCCCTGAGATCACAGTCGCGCGCAGGACTTCCAGGCGCTGCAGGGACCGGAACGTGACGTCCAGGCCTTCCCCTTCGGGGTCGAGCATTCCGGCGAGATCGAACGCCCCCGCGGCGAGCCCCCCGGGCCAGCCGGATGAGAGAGCGTGCAGGCCGTAGCGTTCAGTGTCGTAGGGCCCGGCCAGCGCGGCGATCTGCAGCTCCCCGCCGTCCCGGCCGACGGCGGCCTGGGCCCCGCCGAGCGCCTGGCCGGCCCGGCCGGACGCCCCGAACAGGTCGATGCGGCCTTCGGCCGCCCAGGCCCCGGACGGATCCGCCGGCGCCGGCGGCGCCAGGCACGGCGCCGGGGCGCCCATCTGCCAGGCCAGCGGCTGCACGCGCGCGCCCGCGCGCCTGGACAGGGTCATCTCCGCCGCCTCATAGGAGTCCAGGCAGGTCCCGGACAGCCGTCCGGCCGGGCCATGCGGGACGGTGGAGGCCAGCAGCCCCGCCCACGGCGCCAGGCTGCCCGCCCGGCCCGTCCAGCGCAAGGCGAGATTCCAGCCGCCGGCGTCCGCGCATGCCTCGAGGCTGCCGCCGGCGTCCAGGGCGTGGGAGCCGAGGCGATCCAGGGCGTGCGCCTGCGCGGCCGCGGCGCGAGGGCGCGCGCCAGGCAGATGGCCTTCCCAGATCCAGGCAGGGGCATGCATGAGCTGCACCGTATCCGCCTCCCGGCACTTTCCCTCCCGGAGGTCAGGATTCCGAGGCCCGGCAGGCCCGGTCCCGGCCGGAGCGCTTGGCGGCGTACAAGGCCCGGTCGGCGGCGTTGATGAGCTCCGCCGGGTCCTGGGCGCCGCGGCCGGAGTAGGCGGCCACGCCGGCGGACACTGTCACTGTCCCCGGCCAGGCGCCCCATTCGCCGGGGGCGACCTGCGCGATGTCCGTGCGCAGCCGCTGCGCGAACACCATGCCGGCGTCCTCGCTGGCGCCGGTCAGCAGGACGGCGAACTCCTCCCCGCCGTAGCGGCAGGCCAGGTCAGACGCGCGGGCGTGCTCGGACAGGAACGCGGCGACGCGGCGCAGGACGTCGTCGCCGGCGGCGTGCCCGGCGCTGTCGTTGACCGCCTTGAAATGGTCGATGTCGAGCATCAGGACGCTGAGCGGCTCGCCGCGGCGCTGCGCGCGGTGCAGCTCCAGCGCCAGTTCGCGGCGCAGGTAGGACTGGTCGTACAGGCCGGTGAGCCCGTCGCGGGCTTCGCGCTCGCGGGCGATCTCCTCCGCCCGGATCGCCTGCCCGGCGAACAAGGCCAGCTCGGACAGGACGCTGAGGTCCTCGCCGGTGAACAGCCGCGCCTTCGCGTCGTCGCAGGCGGCCAGGATGCCGTGCATGCGCCCGCCGGCCCGCACCGTGCACGCGGCCGCCTCGCGCCCGGGGAACAGGGCGCGCAGGGCGGCGGCGGCCGGGCCGTCCGCGCGCGAAAGCGCGGGGCCGTCCAGGCTGTAGAACGGCTCCAGCTGGGAGCGAAGATGGTCAGAGGCCGCCGGCGGCGGCGCGGCTCCCAGCGCGGCAGCCAGGTCAGACGTCACCGCCGAGGCGCCCGTCGCGGGCTCGGGAATCACCAGGCGGGCTTCCAGGCAGCCGAGCAGGTCGGCGGTCCGCGACTCCACCGACCGGGTCAGCGAGCTGAGGTCCGGGGCGTCCAGGAACGCGTGGGCTGCGTCCAGCAGGCCTGCGATGAACTCGGGCGCGACAGCCATTGGCTGATCGTGCCACCGCCCCGGAGCCGGTCAGGGGGTTTGCGCGGCGGCGGCGACGCGGGCGCCGAGCTCCTCCGCCGCCTCGGTGCTCGTGAGGTCCAGGGCGGCGGCGTCCAGGCGCAGCACCGGGGAGGCCACCCATCCGTCCAGCAGCGCCTGGTAGCGGCCTTCCAGGGCCTGCAGGTACTCGAGGCTGGCCTCCCCGCCGGCGCGGGCGGCGAGGGCCTCCGCCGGGCAGTCCAGGTGCACGAGCAGGTCCGGGGCGCGCAGCAGCGGGCTGGCCGCCCAGTACAGGCCCGACAGGGTCGCGGCTTCGTCGGGGCTGAGCAGGCCGTCGGCGGCCTGCTGGGCGCAGAACACGTGGAAGTCCTCGTGGATGCTGCGGGCCTGCACGGAGCCGCCGGTGCGGTTCAGGCCGCTGCGGATCCCGTCGACCAGGAACTGCATCTGCAGATGGAACGCCCAGGAGGGAGGGTCGGCCAGGTAGGCGCCCAGGTACGGATTCTCCGCGGCGGCGGCCTGGGCCAGGCCCAGCTCGCCGGCGATCGCGGCGGCGACGGCCTGCTTGCCGGCGCCGATGCTGCCGGACACGATGATCAGCGGGGCGCTCACTGCTCGCCGTCCCCGGCGGCGTTCGGGTCAAGCACAAGGCCGTCCAGCGACCGGGCGTGGTCGCCGCGGAACGTGTTCAGGATGTCCAGGTCCGCGCCGTTGACCGTGATGGAGGCCTGGGCCTGGAACAGGCGCGGGTCAGAGCGCGTGACGGTCGCCACGGCGCTTTGCACCGCGTACCGGCCGGCCTTGATCGCGGCGATGTCAGGGCCGCGCAGCCCGAGGATGGATGCGCCGAGCATCGTGAGGATGTCGCGGCGGGAGGGATGCCAGGTGATCAGCCAGCCGCGGCCGCCGGCGACGGTGGCCTTGCTGGACGCCAGCCGGCCGGCGGAGCGCCGGACGTCGGCGGCGGACAGCGGCGCAAGCGTCTGGTAGGCCGGGTACGGGACGGCGCGGCCCTGCACGGGCAGCTGGGAGCACACCTTCCCGGAGCAGCCGTACACGCCGGCGGGGTCGGAGCCGTCCTGGGACAGGGCGATATGCCCGTCTCCCTGCAGGCGCAGCGGCTTGTCCTTGACGCCGGAGGCCTGCACCTGGAACTTCCCAGTCTTCGTGTCGGTTTCGAAGCCGGCGATCGTGTCCTGGCGAAGCTCGGAGCCGTCGATCGCCTTCGTGCGGACGGTCTCGGCCGACCAGGACGCCTGCGGGCCCTGGCGGGGGATCAGGTCCAGGACTTCCCGGGCGCTTGACGGCTCGCTGATCGTGGCGTCCAGCAGCCGGGAGATGATCAGGGCCCCGCCGATGAACATTCCGGCGACCAGGAACGCCGCCTGCCCCCAGCCGGCGAGCATCCGGGCGCGGCGGGCGACCGGGTCCGGCAGCTCCGGCAGCCGGCGGCGGACGAACTTCGGCGCGCGGACTTTCGGCAGGATCCGGCCGCCGAGGCGGCCGGAGAGCTCGCGGACCAGCTGCGCGTCCTCTTCGGGCGCCGGGCCGGGAGCGGGAGGGCGCGTGCCCGGGGACGCCGGCCGGGGCGGGGCAGGCGGGCGGCCCGGAGGCGGCGGGCGGTCAGCCATGGGAGGCCTCCCGGCGCGCGGACAGCGCCGCCCGGCCGGCGGCGAGCGCCATCAGGGCCCGGCCGGCCAGATGCGCGGCGGCGAAGCACACCAGGCCCTGGGTGGCGCCGATCAGGCCGGCGCCGGCAGCCAGGAGCCAGCATCCGCCGGCGGCCAGCGCGCTGGCCGTCCACGCCGGCGATTCGAACCGGCGCAGGCCGGCCGCGGCGGCGCAGAACGCCCCCGGGGCCAGCGCCGCGGCGGCAGCGGCAGGGCCCGCAGGCCCGCAGCTGAGCGCCAGCGCGCAGATGATGGAGCAGGCGCCGGCCGCGGCGGCGCAGGCCGCCGCCTGGCCCCGGCTTCTCAGAGGCCAGGCTCCCGCGGCGGCCAGCAGCGCGATCAGCGCCGGCGGCGCCCATGCGGGCGTGCCGGCAGGCAGCCAGCCGGATGCGGCCTCGTCCAGGCCGCGGACCGCCGAGATCAGGAACACAGCCACGGTTTCCACGCCTGAACGTACCGCCGGCCGCCTGCGGCCGATGGCGGTCCCCGCCGCCGGCTACGGTGCCGCCATGGCCTGCCAGATGACCATGCACGACGCCGGCGCAGTCGTCGCCGCCCTGGACGCCAGGCTCGAGGAATGGGCAGCCGGCTCGGGCGTTGACTTCCAGGCGGAAATGGCGGCAGGGCGCCGGCCGGGCATCCGCCGCCTCGCGCAGGCCGCCGGCATGTCAGAGCGGGCGGTGTGGCGGGCGTTTCATGAGCGCACGTCGTTCAGCGAGGCCGACGCGGACCGGCTGCTGTGCGCCGCCGGCCTGGACCTGTCCGCGCTGGAAGCGCCCGGGGCCGGGCGGCCGTGGCTTCTGCACAGCGACGGGATGCTGACCGTGTCAGACAGCTGGGAGTACTGGTGAGCGGCGGGTCAGCGCGGGCAGAGGCTGTCGTCGAAGTACAGGACGCCGGTGGCCGCCGAGGATTCCTCGCTGGCGTTGCCGGCGCGGTCCTCGTTCCAGATCCGCAGCGGATAGGCGCCGCCGGCGCCCGGCACGGCGATCCCCGCCTTTGAGCAGGCGGCCCCCGAGCCCAGGCATGACGCCGGCGTGGTGGAGGCGTCCCAGGTGACCCGGCCGGCGGAGCCCAGGCGGGCATAGACATGCTCGAGCGGGCTGCTGGTCGTCGAGTTGAACGTGTCGTTGGTCCAGGCCGCCGTGAACGAGTTCACCGGAGTCCACGTCGGCGGGGTGATCGTCAGGCCCGCCGGGGCGGCCGGATCGACCGAGTCGTACTTGTAGGTGCCGGTGGCCATGTACGGGGCGGCCTGGGTGACGTTGCCGGCGGTGTCGGCGGCCCACACGTCCAGGGTGTGGGTGCCCTGCTGGCAGGCGACCGGGCTGTTGGGGATGGAGGCGGACGTCGCGGCGCCGGCGAGCGTGACGGTCGCCTCGGCGCCGCAGCTGCCGGGCGTGTGGATGTACTTGACGCTGGCGACCGGGCTGCCCGCGCCGATGGACAGCGTCCAGGACGCCGCCGCCGCCGGGTTGTTCAGCCAGCTGCCCGGGCTGCCCAAGGGCAGCGCCCCCGGCCGGGTGAACGCGACAGCCGAGACGGTCGGAGGGGTGTTGTCGACCGTGCGGATGTCAGATTCGGCGGACGTGTTGGCGCTGGGGGCGTCCGGGCTGCCGGCGAGGGTGTTGTTCTGCGCCCACACCCGGAAGCGCACCTGGGAGCCTTCGGCCAGGCCGTAGCCGCCGGAAGCCGACGAGAACGTGCACGACAGGCTCTTGATGACGCCGCCGCCGACGGCGGCTGCGTCCTGGCATCCGGGCTCGGACAGGCTCGTCCACGCGCCCCACGCGCCCATTGAGCTCGCCCGGGACTGATATTGGACCACGGCGCTGGAGATCCCCGAGCCCGGGTCGCAGGCGGTGGCCGACACGGTCTTGGTGCCCTTGATCCAGTCGGGGGCGGCGTCGGCGGCCGGCGCGGTCACCGTCAGCCCGCAGCCGCCGGACGGGGCGATCACCGTCCCGCAGGATCCGTAGGCGGTGTTCGCGCACGGCGGCACGCTGTTGTCAACCCGGAAGGCCATGGTCGGGCAGGCCGCCGCCGGCGTCGCGTAGGCGCTCCAGCCGGCGTACTGGCTGCCGTCGCAGCTGTTCAATGCGGGGTCCCAGTCCTGGAGCTTGAGGGTGTGCACGCCGTCGGCGACCGCGGTGGTGTCGATCGTGTGGGTGTTGCCGGCGAACGTCGGGCACGGGGTCTTCGAGAAGAACGTCTGGTTGGCTCCGCCGTAGGCGGCGGGGCCGTTGCAGGTCTGGGTGCGCCCGTCGATTGCGCCGCCGCCGTCAACGGACAGGTTGCTGAACCACACGCCGGTGTTGTCGCCGCCGAGCCAGGCGGCGGTGTGCGTGCCGCGAAACCAGGTCCCCGCCGGGGCCGACGGGGCGCTGCCGCCCCACCAGCCGGCCGTCGGGGCCTCGAAGTCGTTGATCTCCACGAGGCTGCGGCTGATCCGGATGTTGGCCTGGTTGTAGCACTGCGCGATGCAGGCCCCCACCGGCGGCTGGCGCTGCTCCATGGCCGTGCACTTGTTGTAGACGGCCTCGGTGGGCTGGCAGGCCAGGCCGACGGAGATCGCGACCGGGTCGCGGCTGGCGGTCCCCGCCGACGGGGTCGCCGAGGCGCCGCCGCCGACCGGGTTGAACGCGTTGAACGAGCTGATCGGCGTGTTCCACAGCGTCTTGGGATTGACCGGCTGGGGCAGGAACTGGGCAGGGTAGCCGCCGGGGTTGGTGTTGCAGAAGTTCGTGCCGGCAGCGTAGAACGCGCAGCCGTCGATGAAATGGTTGGATCCGTCGCGGTCCTGGGCGACGGTCAGGTAGATGTGGTCGACGGTGTTGTCGTCCAGCGGCTGGGCGTGCCCCGGGCCGGTGCCGTCGCGCGTCTTGCACAGGGCGCAGTTGTACGTGGATCCTTCGGACGCCTTGTTCCAGATGCCGCCGCGCATCGACAGGAACGACGTCTGGATGCGCGTGTTCGCCGGGGCGGTGAACGTGAAGTTGGTCCCGGATCCGGGCGTGGACTCCGAATACCAGCTGCCCGACGGCCGGTAGCGGATCGCGCCGGCTGCGTTGCCGGGGGCCGGGCAGCCGGCGATGAACGCGCACCAGTCCTCATAGATGCGCTGGGTGTGGGCGCCCATGCCCGCCTGGGTGCGGTAGCGCACGCAGTTGTCGGTGGCCCGGCCGGTCCAGCCAACCAAGGCGGCGCTGACGAAGCCGTTCGCGCCGCCTGTGAAGTCCCTCGAGTCGTCGTACGGGCAGGTGGACTGGTAGATGCCGGCGCCGTCGTTGGTGCCGACCCCGGACGCCATGGAGTTGATCGCGCCGCCGGACGGGCAGGCGGCGCCCGCCTGCATGGTGCGGTTGCCGGCGCCGGTGCCGGCGTTGTACGCCACCGGCTCAGAGAACGTCCAGTCCGACACGTGCGAGGCGTCGAAGTTGCTGTTCGTCGGGTCGCTCGGGGTGTCGCACTGGGCGACCAGGAACGACGGGGAGCTGTTGCCGGTGGTGGCCTGCGCGGCCGCCGGGGCCAGGCACGCTGCCGCCAGCGCCGCGAAAGCGCAGGCGAGCAGGCGGAAGCGGGCAGCAGGCAGCATGCCCTGATGCTGCATCACCGGGCGGCCAGTTTCACCCTTCCGGGCGGGTTCAGCGCCGCTCCGAAAGCGACGCGAGCTTCCCGAGCTCGCCGGGAGGACGGGCGCCGCAGTGGCTGGGCAGCCGGGCCCAGTACCCCGAGCAGGACGTCAGCTTCGCCCACCGGGCCCAGTAGGCGGCGTAGCGGGCCGACCCGACCTGCGCGTCCAGGGCTGCCTTGGCCTGGCGGTACAGGCCCGGCCGGGCCTGCGCGAAGCTGACGTTCACCGCGGGCTCATAGCCGGCGATCCGGTACACCCACCACACGCCCCCGGCCTTCACGGGGCCCTGCACCGGGCCGGGCTTCCAGCCTCCGCCGGGCAGGTCAGAGCGCGCCGCCGGGTCGCGGGCGCCGCGCGGCGCCGCCAGGAACCGGGCGGCCAGCCCCGGAGGCCAGCCCTTCGATGATGCGGTCACTGCCGGCAGGTAGCCCTTGCCGGCGGCCAGCTTCGGGTTGTCGGTGTGGGAGGCCGCGACCGCGCCGAAGTCCCGGCCGGCGGCGGCCAGGCGCGCGGCCTGGAAGGCCCGGCGGGCGCTGCGGGTGACCGCCGCCTGCACATACACGGCCTCCGGCGAATGGTAGCGCCCGCGCAGCTCCCGGTAGGCGCGGCGCAGCTGCGCTTCCGACGGGCGGGCATCCGAATGCCAGGAGCCCTGCACCTTGCGGTTGAGCACTTCCACCCGCCGGACCCGGTTCATCTCCTCAAAGCTGAGCCCCTCGAACGCGGGCAGCCCGACGGCCTTGATCTCCTGCGGGGTGGCTGACAGGCCCTGCCGGGCGGCTTCGGCGATCGTCCAGTCGGCCAGCAGCAGCTCGTCGGCGCCGGAGGAGCTGAACTGGGCGCGCAGCAGCCGGCATTCGCCGTCGCCGGGCGCGCAGCCCTTCATGGCCCGCCGGGCGAAGTCCAGGTTCCCGCCGCCCTTGTGGAAGGCCAGCCAGGCTGCGCCGCCGTGGCGGATTGCCTCCGCAGGCGTGATCACGTGGCCGCGAAAGGCCGCCCGCGGCCCGCGCCGGCCGTCGCGGCCGCCGAAGACCAGCGCGGCGGCGGCCAGGGCGCTCAGGGCCAGGCAGGCGAGCAGGATGATGCGGGTGCGCGTCACCTGCTGATCCTAGGCTTCCGGCAGGGCCGGCGCCATCCTTCGCGCCCTGGCAGGGCCCGCGGCGGCGCAGGATCGCCGCGGGCCGGATACGTTGAAGGCCAGCCCCCTTCCCCGAGCTTCCGCTGCGAAAGGATCACCGTGATGACCGCTTCTGATGAGATGGCCGCCCGCGGGGCCGCCTACACCGAGGCCCGCCGCCTGGCGCAGGGCCTGACTGCGATCCTGCACGCAGCGGAGATCCAGGCGGTCCTGGACGCCTCTGACGCGCTGCTGTTCGGCGAGGAGGACGCCGCCGAGCGCCAGGACGAGGCCGTGCGGACGCTGCAGGCGGCCGCGGACGCCGAGTCGCGGGGGCTGAGCGCCGCCGAGGCGCAGAAGCTCGCCGGGCTGCTGGAGGCCTGCGGCGCCCGGCAGGCCGCCGCCGTCTAGCTAGACCGCTTCGGCGGCGTGCTCGCGGGCGGCAAGCTCGCGCCAGGCGGAGCGCAGGTCGTCGAGGATGCCGATGACGTCCTTGGTGGCCTCGCCGTCGCCCTGGATGGCGGCCTGACCCAGCTGGGAGCGGCAGAACAGGTACAGGTTGCGCAGGTTCTCGGTGACTTCGCCGCCCTGCTCCATGTCCAGGCGGTTGCCGAGCTCGACGAGGATCGCCTCGGCCTTGAAGATCCGCTGGCGGCCGGTGGCGGCGTCGCCGTTGTGGAAGGCGATGCGCGACTGCTGCAGGAAGAGGATCGCCCCGTCATAGAGCATCACGACGAGCTGCACGGGGGAGGCGCTCATGACGCTGGCTTCGGTGTAGGCCTGCCCGGCCTGTGCGTAAGGAGTGGTCATCTGGCTTGAACGTAGCGCTCTTCAGGCGCGGAGTGCATGCTTTTTCGCTGCCCCTGCGAAGCCGGGCTAGATCTTGTTGGCGTTCGGGTTCCAGCCGGACAGCATGCTGCCCAGGCTCTTGGAGCGCCCGACGGCGGTTTCCATGGCGGTGAACTGGGCGCGCAGCTGATGCTCGTAGGAGGCGACGTGGTTCTCCTGCGTGGCGATCCGCGCGTCGATGTTCTTGCGCTGGGCGGCGAGCGCCTTGGTGGCGGCGTCGAACATGCCGTCCAGGCCGCCGGACTGGCCGTCCAGGTAGAATCCCAGCTGGCGGTCCCATGCCTCCACGGTTCCTTCGGTGGAGGCCACGCCGGTCGGGTTGGAGATCAGCGAGCGCACGCCGGCCGGATCGGCGGTGTAGGCGCTGATGAACTTCGCCTTGTCGAACGTGAGGATGCCGAGCTTCGCGTCGGTGGTGACCGCGCCGGATGCCGACGGGAGGCTCACGCCGATGTCAGACAGCGAGTCGGCGGTCGCAACGGCGCCGGACTCGACCCGGTAGGTGGTCTCGCGCAGCTTGCTGGCCAGGCCCTGCAGCGTGCGGTCGCCGAACAGGGATCCGACGTTGCGCTGGAAGTCCGACGTCGGGTTCTTCATCGGCTTCTCCGTGACTTTCGTGTTCACGGACCGCTGCAGGTCGTTGTAGGCGTCAACGAACGCCTGCATCTTCGCGGCGGCGGCGTCCGCGTCGGCGGCGGGCGTCGCGACGCTGATGGCGCTGGTGCCGGTCGATTTCAGCGTGAACGACACGCCCGGGATCGCGTCGGTGATCGTGTTGGAAGCCTCGGCGAACGCGGCGCCGTTCACGGTGAACGCGTTGTCGGCGGCCGTCTGGGTGACGGCGAGGCCCATGCTGGCGGCCAGGCCGCCGCCGCCGTCGGTGATCGACAGGGTGTTCGCGGCGCCGGTGGTCTTGCCGGAGAAGTACAGGCGGCTGCCCACGACCGTCGCATAGACGCCGATGCCGGCGGTGCTGTTGACCTTGCTGGCGATCGTGGCGATGGTGTCGCCGGCGGTGATGGCCACGCCGACGGGGGCGCCGGCGCCGACGGCGAAGCTCAGGGTGTCAGACACCCCGGCGGCGGCGAAGGCGGGGTTGGCGGCCTGCTGCTGGGCGCGGGCCAGGGCGGTGATGACCACCGAGTACCCGCCGGGAGCCGCGCCGGCGGTGCGGGTGGCCGACAGGATCGCCGGGTCGGCGGGCGTGACCGACTGGGTCTGCTGCCACAGGGAGGGGTCGCGCAGCGCGTACAGGGCGTTGCGGATGGCCGTGGCCTTCGTCCGGATGTCGTTGTAGCCGGCAGTGCGCGCGTCGAGCTTCTGCTGCAGCTGCTGGTTCTTGGTGATGGGCTGGCGCTCCAGCGCGACCAGCTGGGTGACGATGTTCTCAGTGTCAAGGCCGCTGGAGAGCCCGCCGAAGCTGATGGTGGAGGAAAGGGCCATGCGCCGATGATGCCCGCAGGCCAGCGAAGCCTTCCACTATTTGGCGCCGCAGCGGCGCGCAAGTCGCAGGCCGGGCCGGAAGGCGCGGCCTACAGGCGGGTGTCGAGCATCAGGCCGGGCTGGGGCTGGATGACCTTCAGCAGCTCGGACAGGGACTCCGGCGGGATGCTGCGCACGACCTGGCCGGAGGAGTCCAGCACGTCGATGCGCACCCGGTTGTCCAGCTGCTTGAACCGCAGCGTCCGGGTGAAGTCCTGCGGGGCCATGTGCCCGGTGAACTGCCCGTCGCCGTTCTGCTGGCCCAGCTCGGCCTCCGGCGGGGCCTGCACGGCCGGGGCGGCCTGCAGGTCGGCAGTGGCGGCGGCGGCCGCGGCGGCGGTCAGCGCGCCGGGAGCGGCGGCAGCCTGCGTGGAAGCGGATGTGACCGGCTCGATCATTGCCTCTCCCTTGTAGCCTGCGCCGCGGGGCCGTTCAAGGCCCGCGGGGCATTCCCGGCCGGCTGATTCCGCTCCTGGGCCGGGCGGGCCTGCAATCGCCATCCGGCCGGGCGCTCAGGCGCGGCGGTGCTCCATGCTGGCGGCGAACAGCCCGGCGGCTTCGTGGCCGGGCTCCAGGCCGGCGGCTTCCTGGGCGAGCTCGTAGGCGCGGTCCATTTCCCCGGAGGCGAACGCGACCTGCGCCATGCCCAGGACCGAGTCGGCGGTCGGGCCTTCGGCGTCGATCATGCCCGCCCACGCGTCAGCGGCGAACTCGACGTAGCCGCGGGAGAACGCCGTCCAGGCGATTGCGTTCTCGCGCTCGTGCATCTCCCATTCGGAGGCGCGGATCGCCGCCACGACATGCTCGACGCCTTTGAACGCGCGGGCGCGCAGCAGCCGGCGCAGGCAGTCCAGGCCGCATTTGGCGACATCAGTGCCCATCGGCGCGGAGTCCTCCTCGGAGGCCGGGGCCGTGAACCACGCGAAGAACTGCGGCGGCTCCGGCCGGCCGAACGCTTCGGCGGCCTTTGCGGCCCATTCAGCCAGCCGCCGGGCGTCCTCGTCAGAGCCGGACTCGGCGGCTCGGGCCAGCGCCGAGGCCAGGCACGGCTCCCACATCAGCCCGGCGGTGTAGGACTGCGGGTCGATCCGCTCGGCGATCCGGTCGATTTCGCCGTGCTCGCCGAGCGCCAGTGCGCATTCGGCGACGCCGAACTTGCTCATCATCGACTCCGGGACGTCAGCCAGGACGGCCTCGTAGGCCTCGCGGGCCTGGGCGGGATGGCCGTGCTCGAGCAGGATGTCGGCGAGCATCACGCCGGTGGTGGAGATCGTCGCCTTCGCGTGCGGCAGCAGCTCGGCCAGGACTTCGGATGGGTCGGCGCCGGACGCCAGCAGCGCCGAGGCCAGCGACGGAAGCGGCGTCGTGAACTTCGGGTCGTCCTTGAGGGCGGCGCGCCACAGCCTGATTGCCTCGGCGCGGTCGCCCTGCTGGTCGGCCACGGCAGCCAGCAGCGCCATCGTCCGGTGCGTGCCCATTCCCACGGACACGCCGTAGCGGTGCGGGGCCGTGCCCATCTCCAGGGCCTGGCGGGCGTGCTTTGCGGCGCCGGCCAGGTCGCCGCGGGCGCGGGCGATCACGGCCATCTGATGGACGAGCTCGGTGTGGTCGGCGAACACGGCCAGGCCGGCGGCCGCCCAGCGCTCGGCGCCGTCGAGGTCTCCGGCGCGCACGCACGCGTCCACGAGGCGGGCGGCGAGCATCGGCGCGAAGCCGGCCATCGCCGGGCCGTCGCCTTCCTCGAGCTTCTCCCATCCCTCGATGAACATTTCCTTGGCGTCCTCCCACCGGGTCAGCGCCATGTACTCAGTGCCGATGTTGAACCGGTTGAACGCGTTGGCGTCGGTCTCGGCCTCCTCCAGCAGCAGCTCGAGGTTGCGGGTGTTCTTGTCGCGGTCGATGATCCGGTCCTTCGTGTAGCCGAAGTGGATCATCCGGATGCCCGACGCGGCGAACCGCCGCGGCAGGTACAGCGGCATGTTCACGGCCTTCTGCTCGTGGATGGCGCCTTCGAAGCGGTATTCGGGGCGGTGGCGCCAGATGCGGGTGGCTTCGTGCTCGTACTCGGCGCTGACGTGGTCCTCGCCGGTGTAGCTGGTCTCGATCAGGCTGAACGCCTCCCGCCAGGTCTGGGCCAGCAGCGGCCGGATGTCAGCGGCGCCGCCTTCGACGATCTGCTCGTCGGCGTCCATCTGCAGAACCCAGTCGCCGGTGGCGTGGTCGAGGCTGACGTTGCGGGCCTGCGCGAAGGATCCCTGCCACGGGGACTCGATCACGGTCGCGCCGAACGACCTGGCGATTTCCACGGTGCGGTCCGTGGATCCGGTGTCGACGATGATCATCTCGTCGCAGGCCTCGGCGACGCTGGCCAGGCAGCCGGGCAGCATCTCCTCCTCGTCCTTGACGATCATGACCAGCGACAGCCGGAAGTCGCGGGGGTCAGGCAGGCGGAAGGACGCCGCCAGGCGGGCGGCCTCCTTGGCGATCGCGCGGGCCTGCACGGCCGTCGCGCGGTCCGGGTGGCGGCCCGGGGCGATCGCCGGGTTCTTGCCGGCGCGCATGTTGGCTTTCAGGTTCGGGAAGTCCGGGTCCATCTTCGCGCACACCTTCAGGCATTCCATGGCGGCGCGGCGCTCGCCGAACTCGTAGAGGATGACTCCCTGGAAGGACCAGGTGGCCGGCTCGTGCGGCTCGGCGCGCAGGGACTCGTTGAGCTTGTGCCCGGCCAGCGCGAACGCCCGCGACCAAGCGGCAGCCGGGTGGGCGGGCAGGTTCTGCAGGCCGTAGAACAGCAGCTGGATGGCCTGCTGGCGGCGGTGCACGTCATCCCAGCCCAGGACGGCGTCCCACAGCGCCCCGTAGGCGGCCATGTCGCCGGATCCGGCCGCGGCGGCGGCCCGGGAGACCGTCAGCTCGACTTCCTGCTCCCATTCGTCGCGGGAGCGCCGCGCGGAGGCCTGCTCTAGCTTCTGGACCCGGATTGCCATGCGTGACGATACTGCCAGCGCCGCCGCGGGCAGTTCCGGAGTTCCCGCGGGCCGTCCGGGGCCGGAGATCATGCACAGGCCGGATTCGGCCGGGCATGGTCAGGCGCATGACTGTCATTCGCGTGAGGCCTGACAACGCCCTGGGCCGCGCGGAGAGCCTGCGAGCCGCCTCGA
>WBZU01000739.1_pt1 | contig 26625 bp, 26 predicted proteins | sample 5204311 | NCBI WGS metagenome assembly WBZU01 (sample SAMN12344359, study PRJNA552823) | activated sludge metagenome | biome: Activated sludge suspended growth; feature: Nitrification reactor; material: Wastewater; isolation source: activated sludge from nitrification reactor of wastewater...
TCCTGCCCGATACCGACCCCCATAACCTCGGCTGGAAGGCGCTCGCCGTCAATCTCTCCGACCTCGCCGCGATGGGCGCCACGCCGCGCTGGGTCTTGCTCGCCGGCAGCCTGCCGGCGGTCGACGAACCGTGGATCGCCAACTTCGCCGACGGCTTCTTTGCCTGTGCCGCCGAATACAACGTCGATGTCGTCGGCGGCGACATGACGCGCGGGCCGCTCAATCTGTGCATCACCGCGCTCGGCGAATGCGCGCCGGGCCAGGCGCTGCGCCGCGACGGCGCGCACACCGGTGATCTGGTCTGGGTTTCCGGCCGCCCCGGGCTGGCCAGCCTCGGCCTCGCCCAGTTGCAAGGCAAGATCGAACTGCCTACCCCGTGGAACCGCCTGTGCGTTGCCGCCCTCGAAAAGCCCCGCCCGCGTGTCGCGCTCGGCCAGGCGCTGGTCGGCGTGGCGTCGGCGGCCATCGACGTTTCCGACGGCCTGCTCGCCGACCTCGGCCATATCGCCGAACGCTCCGGCCTTGCCGCCGCCGTGCAACTCGTCCAGTTGCCGCACCTGCGGGATCTGGCGGGAAGCGGCGAAGGCTACGACGCCGACCTGCGACGCCTCGCCCTCGAATGCCAGCTAACCGGCGGCGACGACTACGAGCTATGCTTCACGGCACCGCCCGCACAGGCGCAGGCTGTCGGCCAGATCGCCGCGCGCCTCGAACTACCACTATGGTGCATCGGCAGCATGGTCGCCGGCGTGGCCGGCGAAGTCACGGTGTACGACCCCGACGGCAAGCCCGTCGAATTCACCCGGCGAGGCTACGACCATTTTGGCTGAATCCCCCAGAACCGCACCCAGCCTCAGGTTCCTCCTCGCCCACCCGGCGCACTTCCTCGCCCTCGGCTGCGGCAGCGGCCTAGCGCCGAAGGCGCCCGGCACCTTCGGCACGCTGTTCGCGTGGCTTAGCTTCAACCTGTTCCATCCGCAATTTTCCGACTTCACGCTGCTTTGGGCCTTCGCCGGCGCCTACCTGCTCGGCATCTGGGTCATCGACAAGACCGGCAAGGCGCTCGGCGACCCCGACCACGGCAGCATCGTCTGGGACGAAATCGTCCCCTTCTGGCTGGTCCTGCTGCTGACGCCCGACACCTTCCTCTGGCAGGCGATGGCATTCGCTCTCTTCCGCTTCTTCGACATCACCAAGCCGCAACCGGCCCGCTACTTTGACCAGCGCGTCAAGAACGGCTTCGGCGTCATGGCCGACGACCTGGTCGCTGCCGGCTATACCCTGCTCTGCCTGGCCCTGCTGAAAATCGCCATTTCCTGACGGTCGACCGCAGCCTTAAGGCCTGAGCCGGGCCTTGTTTCCATGGTCAAGTCCCCTTGGGGGACAACAGGCATAGAATATCGGCATCGCAAATCGCCTGGAGCTTCATCATGAGTCACAAGCATGCCCACCTGATGCGCAGCATCTTCCAGGACCCACCCTCGGCCAACATTCACTGGCGCGAAATTGAATCCCTGCTTCACCACCTGGGTGCCGAAGTCGAGTCCGCCCACGGCGCGCGCTTCAAGATCACCCTCAACAAGGTCGAGGCCTTCCTGCACCATCCGCACAACAGCAACACCTGCAGCAAGACTGACATCAAGCAACTGCGCGAGGTGCTGACCCACGCCGGGGTGACGCTGTCATCCTACGAGGCCGGCGGGAACACGTAACAGCTTCCGGATGCGCTTATTCGTTCCCGAGCAGCAATGCAACGGCGCTGTCGGCCAACTGATCGACCGCGAGCGGCCCATCCGGACGATACCAATGCCCCGACCAGTTGAGCATGCCGAACAGGAACAGGCGTAGCGGCGGCTCAGCTGACTTGATCTTTCCGCTGGCGGCCAGCTCGTCCAGCGTCGCCTGCCAGGGCGCCTGGTAGCGGTCGAACGCGGCGGCGATCTCGGTGCGCGCGCCGGCATCCAGTGACCGGGTTTCGTTGAGCAGCATCGGCGAATTGCAGTCGCCTTCGAGCAAGGTTCCGAGATGAGTACGCACCAGGAGCCTCAGACGCTGCTCCGGGTCGGTGACCCCGGCGATGGCGGCGGCGATGCGCGCCCGGCCGGCCTCCAGGCCGTCGATCATCGCCTCCTTGAGCAATTCCTGCTTGCTGCGGAAGTGATAGAACGGGCTGCCCGAACGCATGCCGACGGCCTCGGCGATATCCCGCGTGGTCGTTGCCGCGAAACCCTTCTCGACAAACAACTGCGCCGCCGCGCGCAACAACTCGGCGCGGCGGTTGGGTTCGAGCCCGGTTTCGGTTTTGCGGCGCGCCATGGCTACAGGCTCGCCGCCAGGCGCGTGCCCTGCTCGATGGCGCGCTTGGCATCGAGTTCTGCCGCGACATCGGCGCCGCCGATCAGCGTGAACGCAATGCCCGCGGCCTCCAGCGGGGCCTGCAGTTCTCGGCGCGGCTCCTGCCCGGCGCAGATGACGATGGTATCGACCGGCAGGGTCTTCGCTTCGCCATTGACGGTGATGTGCAGCCCCGCGTCGTCGATGCGCTCGTAATTCACCCCGGCGATCATCTGCACTCCGCGCTTCTTGAGCAGGGTGCGGCGAATCCAGCCGGTGGTCTTGGCCAGCCCGTCGCCGACCTTCGATGATTTGCGCTGCAACAGGAACACCCGCCGTGGCGCCGTTTCGTCCACCGGCGTTTTTAGGCCACCGCGGTTCCGGTAATCGGGGTCGATGCCCCATTCGTCGTTGAAGCGCTCGGCCTCCGTTTTCCCGTCGTGGGCGTGGGTCAGGAATTCGCCGACGTCGAAACCGATGCCGCCGGCGCCGATAATCGCCACTGTCTTGCCGGCAGATTTTCGGCCCTCGATGATGTCGAGGTAGTTCGCCACCTTGTCGCTGTCGATACCGGGAATCGGCGGCTGGCGCGGCACGATGCCGGTGGCCAGCACGACGTGGTCGAAGCCGCCGGCCTTGAGCGTCTCGGCATCGACACGCTGGTTCAGCCGAAGATCGACACCGCTGGTCTGGATGCGCCGCCCGAAATAGCGCAGCGTCTCGTTGAAGTCTTCCTTGCCCGGAATCCGCTTGGCGATATTGAACTGACCGCCGATACGGTCGGCGGCGTCGAACAGGGTCACCCGATGGCCGCGCTCGGCGGCCGTAGTGGCGCATGCCATGCCGGCGGGGCCGGCGCCGACGACGGCAAGCTTTTTCGGCGCCGTCGTCTTCGCGATGACCAGTTCGGTTTCATGGCAGGCGCGCGGATTGACCAGGCAGGAAGTCAGCTTGCCCTTGAAGATGTGGTCGAGGCAGGCCTGGTTGCAGGCGATGCAGGTGTTGATTTCGTCCGCCTTGTCGGCCGCGGCCTTGACGACAAAATCGGCGTCGGCAAGGAAGGGACGGGCCATCGACACCATGTCGGCGCAACCCGAAGCGAGCACTTCCTCGGCGACCTCAGGCGTGTTGATCCGGTTGGTCGTGATCAGCGGAATCTTCACAACGCCCTTGAGGCGTTTCGTCACCCAGGCGAAGGCGGCGCGTGGCACCATGGTCGCGATGGTCGGAATGCGTGCCTCGTGCCATCCGATCCCGGTATTGATGATGGTCGCTCCCGCCGCCTCGATGGCTCGGGCCAGGTCGACCACTTCGTCCCAGGTACTGCCGCCCTCGACCAGATCGAGCATCGACAGGCGGAAGATGATGATGAAATTCGGCCCGACCCTGGCGCGCGTCGCGCGCACCGTCTCGACCGCGAAGCGGATACGGTTTTCGAAACCGCCACCCCACTCGTCGCTCCGCCTGTTGGTTTGCGGCGCGATGAACTGGTTGATCAGGTAGCCTTCGGAACCCATGATCTCGACGCCATCGTAGCCTGCCTGCTGCGCCAGTCGCGCACAGCGCGCGTAATCGCCGATCGTCTTGCGGATGCCCCAGCGCGTCAGGGCGCGCGGCGTGAAGCGGTTGATCGGCGCCCGCAATTTCGATGGCGCGACATTGAGCGGATGGTAGCCGTAGCGCCCGGTGTGCAGAATTTGCAGCGCGATCTTGCCGCCTTCGGCATGGACGGCGTCGGTAACGAGGCGATGCTTGCCAACCTGCCACGAAAAGCTGAGCTGCGACCCGAAGTGGTAAACCCGACCGGCAAGGTTGGGCGCAAAGCCGCCGGTGACGATCAGGCCGACGCCGCCACGGGCCCGCTCGCCATAGAAGGCCGCCATGCGTTCAAAGCCGTTTTTCTCTTCTTCCAGCCCGGTGTGCATCGACCCCATCAGGGTGCGATTCCTGAGCGTCGTGAAGCCGAGGTCGAGGGGGGCCAGGAGGTGCGGATAGGGCGACTGGACCGAGGTCTGATTCATGAACTGTTCTCCGGAATATATGATTAATTATTTAGCAAGCAAGCGCTTGGTTATTTTCCGGTTAATGCGAGAGAATTGCAAGCGCTTCGAACGGTCATCCGGATGTGTTCGAAGTGCAAGACGGAATGATGGCGAGCTGTCGCCGCGCGGCTTATCCCGATTTGGGCTTTTTCCAGGTGTAGACCGCGGTAACCGCATAATTCCACACCGCGCCGATCAACACGCCAGCAATTGCCGAGAGCAGCCAGTAGGCGCGCTGATCAAAGAGGTAGGTCGCGATCCCGACATTCGCCAGCGCCCCGACACTGCAGGCCAGTGTGAACGACAGCCAGCCGCTCAGAAGTTTCCAGCCCCGCAACTGCATGTCACGGTAGGTAAGTACATTGTTGACCGCGAAGTTGAACGTCATGGCAACAAACGTTGCCACGGTCTGCGCCACGAAGAACGATGCGCCGATTCCCCGGAAAAGAATTGCCAGCACGGCAAGGTGAACCCCGAGGCCGAGCAGGCCGACCAGCGAAAAGGCGATGAAGCGGATGGGAACGACACGTCCCAGATAGTGGTCGAGCAGCATGATGAAAAACTCCCATGCCACCATCGTGTCGAGCTTGCTCTCGCCGGAAAAGCGATTGCGGAACTCGTAGGGCAGTTCCCTACAGCGAAGCGGTTCGGGCGAGGTGGCGAAGAGATCCAGCAATATCTTGAAGCCGACGCCGGACATGCCGGCCCTGACACAGCGCTCGACGGCCACGCGCCGGATCATGAAGAATCCGCTCATCGTGTCCTGCAGGTCCGCCTTGAGCACCAAGCGGCTGAGTCGCGTGGCAAACCGGCTGGTGGCCACGCGAGTGCGGTCCCAGCCATCCATGCTGCCACCTTGCGTGTACCTGCTGCCGACCACAACGTCCAGGTCGTCACCGCGCAACGCGTCGAACATGGCTGGCAACAGCTTCTCATCGTGCTGCAGGTCGGCATCGATCACCGCGACGACGGGTGCCGACGAAGCCAGCATTCCCTCGATGCACGCCGATGACAATCCGCGCCTGCCGATGCGCTGGATGCAGCGGACCCGGCTGTCGCTCTGCGCCAGTTCCCGCACCGTTGCCGCGGTCCCGTCCGGAGAGTCGTCATCGACATAGATCATCTCCCAGTCGATCCCGGGCAGCGCGGCAGCAACCCGATTCCTCAGTTCGGCGACGTTCCCGGCCTCGTTGAAGGTCGGCACGACTATGGACAACTGGGGCATGAAAATCCTTCTCCTGATTGGCGTGGCCCGCTGGATGGCGTTAGTAGTTAGTGTACTGCATCCGCCTTGCCGCGCCGAGGCCGGCCCTTGTAGTTCGTCGCCTGATAGATCTCGATGCGACGAACAACTCTCCCGGAAGATACTGTCTCGATGACATCAACCGGTTCGACCGCGTCGAAATAGGGCGTGAGGCGCTCAAGATCGAGTTTCGACTGTGCCTGGTCGGTGATGATGAGTATCCCCGTCGCTCCCTTCAAGTCGCGATCCGCCGGAAAATAATCGTACTCGAGCGCCTTCTCGCCATAGATGTCCTGGGCGTACGTGCGCTGCTGCCCGGGGCGGTGGAACCAGATCAGCGAACTCGTCTTGTAGTGCGGGGAGAAAACGAAGCTTTCCTTTCCCCCGGCCCTGATCGCCGCCTCCAGCCGGCCGACCCGCGCCCCCGCTTCCCTGAACCCGCTCCAACTGTTGAGATCGCCCGGAATCGGCAGGTTCGGAAATGTCGAAATGGCAGCGCCGATCACCAGCACCGCCGCGGACGATGCCAGACCCCAAACCATGCGCCGCTCCCTTCCACCACGCGCCAGGAAGTGACGGATACCGAGAACGATGAGCGGCCAGAAGGCTGGCGCCAGCCAGTTGATCTTGACGATCGAGCGAAAACTGATCGCGGTAAACAGCAGCAGTGGAACCGCGGCACTGATCAGCAACAGGCGCACCGAATCGTCGATGCCCCGGGTGAGCCATCCCCGAAACTCGCGCACCAGGGAGGCAATTGACACGACGAACAGATACGGTGTGACGATCACAAATTGCTGGACAACCAGCATCAGGAAGTACCGCGGCTTGAAGCCGCCCATCTCGTTCAGCCGGCGACTGCTCTGGAATGCCAGCGAAACCCAGTCGTGCTGAAAGTTCCAGATGAGCACCGGGGAGAACACCATGATCGCCAGAAGGAAGGCCAAGTAGGGATGCGGCTTCGCCAGCCAGAAGCGTTGTCGCGGCGAAGTGAGCAGATAAATCAGCACGATCGGACAAAGCAATGCGCCGGAGTACTTGCCCAGCCAGGCCAGCCCCAGGAATGCCCCGGCGACGAGCCACCAGCGTCCGTCCGCCGTGGCACTCAGGCGCCACACCGCCCAGATCGTCCCGACCCACGCAAACAGCAGGGGCCCGTCAGGCGTCGGTCCGAAACCGAGGACCTCATAGACGATGGTCAGGTTGAGGGCAGCCAGCGACCAGAAGACCAGTCTGCGGTCGCCAAACATGTCGAGGATCAGCCTCGCCCAGAGGACATTCCAGCCGATCGACCAGAGCACCGCTGCTGACTTGATGCCGAATGCCGTCTGCCCGAACACCGCCGTCGTCAGCGCAATGCTGTAACTCGCCAGCGGCGGGTGGTCAAAGTACGACCAGTCCGGAAAGCGGCTCCACGTCCAGTAATAGGCTTCCTGCGGCAACAGCGGCGCGATCGCCGCCAGCGCGAAGCGCAGGATCGCGAACCCTACGATGAGGAAGGCGACTGCCCGCGGATGCTCGGAAAGCGACCGCCATGTGCCGCCGGAAGTCAGCCATGTCCGGGTCATCGGGCGAATCCTCCCGACTTGCCGAATCCCGGCGCGCGAAATTTCCGAGCCCAACCGGAAGATAGATTGTTCGACCACAACAAGACACGCACAGCTACAAACCAGCCCTCACAATTGCCATTGCCGGCGTTTCACCAAGCCGGCAAGCGGCGCTGGCTGCCTCGCGGTCAACACATCGCATCCTCCGGAATCCATTCCGGCCAAGTGTAACGGGGCCGCCGTGAGGGAATTGTGAGGAAAGCTCGCCACGGCTCGCGATGTGCAGGCTTTCGCCGGGCAATGCTATTCAGAAGATAACCAATCACGGCCAACAACTCTGCATCGGTACGGGTCATGGCCAGCGGGATAAGCCGCACCAGAAACCTGCTTCCGGGCAGGATGCTATCAGTCATCCTAAAACTTATCCGTAAATAATATTCACTTTCAAGTTGATTTTTCTGAACGCCGTGATTGATGCGGCCAGGTGGTTGAGAGCCAAGAAGCTGCGCTCCAGCTTCTCGTATCGCACCAACAACTTTTGGAAGCGGTTGAACCAGCTATGGGCTACTTCGACGATCCGGCGTCGGGCTTTTTTCCTGGGGTCACGTTTGAGTTCGTCGGCCTCTTGCCCACGCCCTCTGACACGGGGGACGTAGCCGTGCTTTTCGATGATCGCCAAGGCGGGAGCGCCGGTGTAGCCAGCGTCAGCGCAAAGGTGTTTGCTTCGCCGCTGGGGTGGCAGCGGTCGCTTGACGACGATGGCCTCAAGCACCGCCGCCAACTGAGAGACGTCGTGCCGATGGGCGCCGGTCACGACGAGCGGCAATGGGACGCCACGACCGCCCACCAGCAAATGGCGCTTGCTCCTGATGGTGCTACGATAAGTGAAATGGATAGGGCTGACAGGCCCTGACGTTGTTAAGCTGAAGTTGAACGACAACGGCAAAGCGGCGCAGGAGGTCAGCCCGAGATGAATATTGACTCGGCACAATAATGCTTGAAATATCCAGGTCAGCCCCAATGCCGATCAGATGGAAAAAGACGACGCAAGATATTCGACACTGGAGCAACTGCATGAACGGCGCAAGCAAGTGGTGCGGCCACATCGCAAGGGCTACGGCGTCATACAAATCGTTGAGCTCTGTGGGCTTTCGTATCCGACAGTTCGAGCTGCAATTGATCGGTATGAAAAAGGCGGCCTTGCTCCGATCAAACCAGCCATGCGAGGCAAGCGAGCCGGTCAAGGACGGACGCTGACCGAGGAGCAAGAGCAGGCCATCCGCAAGATCATTTGTGACAAGCGCCCCGAGCAATTGAAGATGGAATTTGCGCTGTGGAATCGGGCGGCGGTCATGCAACTGATTGAACGGGAGTACGGCATCAAGCTTTCAGTACGCGGTGTCGGCAACTATCTGTCGCGCTGGGGTTTCACCCCGCAGAAGCCGATCAAGAAGGCCTACGAGCAGCGGCCGGAAGCCGTACAAGCCTGGCTCAATGAGCAATACCCGGAAATTGAGAAACTGCCAAGGCCGAAGGCGGCGAGATTCACTGGGGCGATGAGACCGCCTTGGTCAATACCGATGTGCGCGGTCGTTGCTACACGCCCGCAGGCAAGACCCCGGTCACCTACACGGTAGGGGGTACACGGCAAAATTTGTCGATGATTGCCACGGTAACGAATCAGGGCAAGACACGCTGGATGATCATTGACGAGGCTTTCAACTCAGACAAACTGATCGAGTTCCTCGAAGCCCTGATCAAGGATGCCGGGAAGAAGGTGTTTCTGATTCTCGACAACCTGCGGGTCCATCACAGCAAACCGGTCAAGACATGGGCCGCTGAGCGTCAGGACAAGATCGAACTGTTCTACCTGCCCAGCTATAGCCCGGAACTGAATCCTGAAGAGCGCCTCAATGCTGACCTCAGGTATGCCATCGGAACGCAGGTGCCGGTACGAACCAAGGCGAGGTTGAAACTCGCAGCCACCGAACACATGGTCAAACTCGAACAATCACCCGAGCAAATCAAGAGCTTCATCCAAGATTCACGTGTGAAATATGCGGCCTGAAAATTCAAACTTCATCTGGCCGGTTCAATAGTAACAACAAACGCGAAGAACGATTAGGTCGCGAAGCGGTGAAACTGCGGCACCAGTTTGTCCAAGGCGGGCGCGGGGTGTTTTCCAAAGTGATACCGGCGGAGCGCCTGAAGGAAGTGATTTCGGCAGGGTGCAAATACTACCGGGGTCGCCTCTATTCCCCGCTGACGACACTACGCATGTTCATCAGCCAGGCGCTTTCTGAAGACAAGGCCTGTCAGGATGTTCTCTGCCACTATTTGGCAGAGCGTACTGCCGAAGGAGAGTTAAAGTTCTCGATGATCTTCGGGCCGTAGCGGAAATTTGAGTTCTACCTGAACTACGGTCAGGGCTTCATGGCGCTACGATAAGCCCACGAGAGGCTTTTTTGGCAGGGATGTTCTCACGCGCCAGATTTCGCGGGACAGTCAGAAGACGCAGGGAAGGTCGTCTTTTTTGCTCGCGGCTCGACCCGGTGCGGCCGCTGAGGCAGCCTCATGGAGGCAATGGCAGCCAACACAGTGGCAAACATGAAGACAAGGCGTTTCCGATGGCTGCGTCGCAACTCCTCGGCAAAAGCGAGCAAGGTTTCATGGTGCTACGATAAGCGAAATGGATAGGGCTGACAGGCCCTGACGTTGTTAAGCTGAAGTTGAACGACAACGGCAAAGCGGCGCAGGAGGTCAGCCCTATCCATTTCGCTTATCGTAGCACCATGACGGTCAGGGCTTTCATTCGAACGACGCGCGCGGCACCACGCTCAGGGTAGACCCTGCCTATGGCGTGACGCCAGTCGACCGGGTCCAGCCGCTGGTCAGAACGACCGGCTACGAAGCCGGGGTGCGCAGCGAGCCGCTCAGCGTTGTTGCGCTGTGGCAGCTCGATTCGGCATCGGAACTGCTCTTCGTCGGCGACGCCGGCACGACCGAAGCGTCGCGCCCGTCGCGCCGCTATGGCGTGGAGTGGAACAATCTCTATCTTCCGACCAGCTGGCTGGCTTTCGACGCCGATCTCGCCTGGTCCCACGCCAAGTTTAACGACGGCGACCCAGTGGGCAAGTACATCCCCGGCGAAGTCCAGACCACCGCCAATGTCGGCCTGACAATCGACCAACTTGGTCCGTGGTTCGGCGCCTTGCGCTGGCGCTACTTCGGCCCGCGTCCGCTGGTCGAGGACAATTCGGTGCGCTCGGCGTCCTCGTCGCTGACCAATCTGCGTGTCGGCTACCGGTTGAGTCCGAAAACCCAAATCTCCCTCGATGTCTTCAACCTGGTCGACAACGACCTGAACGACATCGAATACTGGTATGACTCGCAGCTACCCAATGAAACCGGGCCGGTGTTCGATCGCCACATTCATCCGGCGAAGCCGCAAACCTTCAGGCTGACCTTCGCGTATCGTTTCTGAACGCGGAAATCCATAATTACGCTTTGCCGAGCGGGAGGCTTTCCGGTACCCTAGCGGGTTTCGCCCAATAGCAGAAACCCGGAGGAGAGTTCGTGGAAAAGGATCTGCGCGAAGCCGCACTTGAATATCATCGCCTGCCGGCGCCGGGCAAAATCTCGGTCCGCCCCACCAAGAGCCTGACCAATCAGCGCGATCTCGCGTTGGCCTATTCGCCCGGCGTCGCCGCCGCCTGCGACGCGATCGCCGAGGATCCAGCAACGGCGGCCGATTACACTTCGCGCGCCAATCTCGTCGGCGTGGTTACCAATGGCACCGCCGTCCTTGGCCTGGGCAACATCGGCCCGCTGGCGGCCAAGCCGGTGATGGAAGGCAAGGCTTGTCTGTTCAAGAAATTTGCCGGCATCGATGTCTTCGATATCGAACTGGCCGAGAACGACCCGGACCGGCTAATCGATATCATCGCCGCGATGGAGCCGACCCTGGGTGGTGTCAACCTTGAAGACATCAAGGCGCCCGAGTGCTTCTACATCGAAGAGAAGCTCAAGGAACGGATGAACATTCCCGTCTTCCATGACGACCAGCACGGCACGGCGATCATTTCCGCCGCGGCCATGCTGAATGGCCTAAATGTCGTAGGCAAAAAAATTGACGAAATCAAGGTCGTCTGTTCAGGCGCCGGCGCCGCCGCCATTTCCTGTCTCAACTTATGGCACCAGCTCGGGGTCAAGCGCGAGAACATTACCGTTTGCGACTCAAAGGGTGTCATCTACGTCGGCCGCGACGCCAACATGGAGGCGACCAAGGCGCGTTATGCCCGCGATACCAGCCATCGCACGCTGGGTGATGCGATGGTCGGCGCCGACGTCTTCCTCGGCCTTTCCACCGCCGGCGTGCTCAAGCAGGAGATGGTCGCCAGCATGGCCGAAAAGCCGATGGTCTTCGCGCTCGCCAACCCGACCCCGGAGATCATGCCCGAACTGGCGCGGGAGGCACGCCCGGACGTCATCATCGCGACCGGCCGTTCCGACTACGTGAACCAGGTCAACAACGTTCTCTGCTTTCCCTTCATTTTCCGTGGCGCGCTCGATGTTGGCGCTACCCGCATCACCGAGGAAATGAAGATGGCCAGCGTCCGGGCCATCGCCGAACTGGCCCAGGCCGAGGTTACCGACGAAGTCGCCATGGCCTACCCCGGGCATGAACTGTCCTTCGGCCCGGAATATCTCATTCCCAAGCCTTTCGACCCGCGCCTGATCGTCAAGATCGCACCCGCCGTCGCGCGGGCGGCCATCGCTTCGGGTGTCGCCACACGCCCGATCACCGACTGGCATGCCTACAACGCGCGGCTCTCCGAGTTCGTCTATCACACGGGAGTCGGCATGCGCGCCATCTTCCAGGCTGCCCGTCAGGCCAGGGGAAAGCGCATCATCTATGCCGAGGGAGAAGACGAGCGGGTGCTGCGCGCCGCCCAGGTCGTCGTCGAAGAGCGGTTCGCCCGCCCCATCCTGATTGGCCGCCCATCCGTCATCGAGCATCGCCTGGAGAAAGCCAACCTGCGCATCAGGCCGGGTTTCGATTTCGATATCGTCAATCCGGAATCCGACGAGCGCTATCGCGAATGCTGGACGGCGTATCACAAACTAATGGTCCGCCGCGGCATTACGCCGGCGCTGGCGAAGGAAACCTTGCGCCGCAAACCGACGGTGATCGGCTCGATACTGCTCAAGCTCGGCTACGCCGACGGCCTGATCTGTGGCATGACCGGCCAGTACAGGCGTCACCTGGGTGTGATCAGTCAGGTCATCGGCAAGCGTCCGGGAGTCCAGATTCTGGCGGCGATGAATTATCTGATGCTGCCGGGACACTCGCTGTTCATCTGCGACACGCATATCAACGAAAACCCGAGCGCCGAGGAAGTTGCCGAAATGACGCTGATCGCCGCCGACCATGTCAGGCGCTTCGGCATCCACCCGAAGGTCGCACTGCTCTCGCACTCGAATTTCGGGTCCGGTTCATCGGAATCCGCGCGCAAGATGAGCCGTGCTGCAGCCTTGCTCTCCGCCATGCCATCCAATGATCTCGAAATCGACGGTGAAATGCACGGTGACTCGGCGCTGTCGGAGGCCATTCGTCGCGAAGCAAACCCCGAATCCCCGCTCAAGGGCGAGGCCAACCTTCTCGTCATGCCGAATATCGACGCCGCCAACATCGCCTACAATCTGCTGAAAATGACCGGCGGCGAGGGCGTGACCATTGGTCCGATTCTGCTTGGCGCGGCCCGTCCGGTCCATGTCATGACCTCGACATCGACGGTTCGCCGCTTGGTCAACATGACCGCGTTGGCTGTCGTCGAGTCGCTGGAGCGCTGAAACGCCGTTTGCGGATCAAGGCGGCGTCAATCGCCTGCCGCCAGACGGCGCCGGATGTTCAGCCGGCCAGCGCGGCCAGCAGTTTGCCGTGAATGCCACCGAACCCGCCGTTGCTCATCACGAGAATGTGGTCGCCGGCACGGGTTCTGGCGACAATCGTGCTCACCAGGCGGTCGAGATCGTCGTCGACGACTGCCTTGGCAGCCATCGGCGCCAGCGCCTCGCGGGCATCCCATCCGAGGTTGGCGGCATAACAGAAGACGGCATCAGATTCGGCCAGACTGTCGGGTAGCTGGCTCTTCATGATGCCGAGCTTCATCGTGTTCGAGCGCGGCTCGAGCACGGCAATGATGCGAGCCCCCCCGACCTTGCGCCGCAGTCCGGCTATGGTGGTCGCGATCGCGGTGGGATGGTGGGCAAAATCGTCGTAGACCGTTACATCGCGGACGGTCCCACGGACTTCCATCCGGCGCTTGACGTTGACGAAGCGGGACAGCGCTTGCAGGCCCTGGTCCAGCGGCACCCCCACATGACGGGCGGCCAGTAGCGCGGCACAGGCGTTGGCACAGTTGTGCTCGCCCGAAAGGGGCCAGATGATGCGCCCGAGCGCTCCCTGCCCAAAATGCAGAACGAGTTCGCCGCTGGCATCGTCGCCGCTGACTCGGTACCCGGACGGGTCGTTGAAGCGCTCGACCGGCGTCCAGCATCCGCGTTTCAGGACGCGCTCCAGGCTGGCTTCCCCGGCGTTGCTGACGATCAGGCCGTTGCCGGGAAGGGTTCGAACAAGATGATGAAATTGTGTCTCGATCGCCGCAAGGTCGTCGAAAATGTCTGCATGATCGAATTCGAGATTGTTCAGGACCACGGTGCGCGGCCGGTAATGCACGAACTTGGACCGCTTGTCGCAGAACGCGGTGTCGTACTCGTCGGCCTCGATGACGAAGAAAGGCGTACCGCCAAGTCGTGCCGAAACCCCGAAATTCACGGGCACCCCGCCGATCAGGAAGCCGGGCTGCAGACCGGCTTCCTCAAGAATCCAGGCCAGCATGGAGGCGGTGGTGGTCTTGCCGTGGGTACCGGCGACGCCGAGAACCCAGCGCCCCTGCAATATATGCTCGGCGAGCCATTGCGGCCCGGAAACATGGGGCAGGCCGTCGTCGAGAATGGCCTCGAGCAAGGGGTTGCCGCGTGAAATCGCATTGCCGATGATGAAGGTGTCGGGTTGCATCGCCCGTTGGCCGGCGTCGAAACCTTCGATCAGGTCGACGCCGGCGGCGCGCAACTGGTCGCTCATCGGTGGGTAGACATTGGCATCGCAGCCCGTGACCTTGTGCCCGGAAGCCACCGCCAGTTGCGCGACACCGCCCATGAAGGTGCCGCAGATTCCCAGAATATGAATGTGCATGTCGCTTGGACCCGTTAGAATGAGGGCGATTCTACCCTGATCGCTTTTCCCATGCCCCGTCATGAACGGCCCCGTTCGAGCAACGGCTCCCGTGCCAGCATAGCCAGTGCCGCCGCCCGCCTGATGGCCGAGGACGGCATTGCCGATTATCATCACGCCAAACGCAAGGCCGCGCGCCAGTTGGGTCTCCCAGAGCATACCGCGTATCCGGACAATGCCGAGGTCGAGGCGGAACTGCGGACTTACCGCAGTCTCTATCAGGAACAGGCGCATCCGGAACTGATTCGGGCCATGCGCCAGAGCGCGCTGCGTCTGCTGGAACTGCTTGCCGATTACTCGCCCCACCTTGCCGGCTCCGTCCTCGATGGAACGGCTGGCGAGCATTCGCGCATCGACATTCTCCTGTTCGCGGACAGCGCCAAGGAAGTCGAGATCTTCCTGCTCAATCACGGCATCGAATTCGAGCATGCCGACCCGCGCAACGAGCGTGCCGAAGCGCTTCTGGTCATGGAGACCGATACGGCTGAGGCCAATCTGGTGATTTTCCCGCCACAACTGGAACGGATGGTCATGAAGCAGCGTGACGGACGACCGCGTGAGCGCATCCGTGCCGATGCGTTGCGCGCCTTGATCGGGGAATAGGCTGGACAAGTTGCAGCGATTTGCGGCAAACTTGCGCCTATGACGAAGCGAAAAGCCGAAACCGTGCCGGCTGAAAAGCCCCGCATACTGGTGGTGCATGGCCCCAATCTGAACCTGCTGGGTACCCGTGAGCCCGAACACTACGGTCATGTGACGTTGGCGGACATAAATCTGGCGCTTGCGCGCCTGGCCGAAGGGGCCAACGTCGATCTTGAGAGCTTCCAGAGCAACCATGAAGGGGCGTTGATCGAGCGCATTCACGCTGCGCGCGAGCAGGGAGTAGGCGCCATCATCATCAATCCGGCCGGATACACACACACCAGCGTCGCGCTCCGCGATGCGCTGGCGGCGGTGGCTATCCCGTTCATCGAAGTACATCTTTCGAATGTTCATGCGCGGGAGTCCTTCCGTCATCAGTCCTACTTTTCCGACCTGGCTCTGGGGGTGATCTCCGGCCTCGGTCACGAAGGCTACGTATTGGCACTCGAGTATCTGCTCAACCGAGCCAATATCGAATAAAGCGGCAATCGCCGGAACTTGCGTCGGATCGACGCAACACAGAGGGGAGTCTCAATGGATCTGCGCAAACTGAAGAAACTTATCGATCTCGTCCAGGAATCAGGCATTACCGAACTTGAGGTGACCGAAGGCGAGGAAAGGGTGCGAATCGCCAAGAACTATGGTGCGCTTGCCGTCCCGATGCAGCAATATGCGGCTCCTCCGGTGCTGCCGGGCGCCGCGCCGGGCACCGCTTCGTCGGTGAAACTCGATGACGAGGATGATGTTCCGGACGGGCACGTCGTCAAGTCGCCAATGGTCGGCACATTCTATCGGGCCCCTTCGCCGGGCGCCGAGGCCTTTGTCCAGATCGGCCAGGCGGTCAAGGAAGGGGATACCCTGTGCATCATTGAAGCGATGAAACTTCTCAACGAGATCGAGGCCGATGTATCGGGCGTGATAAAGGCGATTCTGGTCGAAAACGGAGAGCCGGTCGAGTTTGGCGCGCCGTTGTTCGTAATCGGCTGAACGACATATGTTCGGGAAGATTCTGATCGCCAACCGTGGCGAAATTGCCTTGCGCGTTCAGCGCGCCTGTCGCGAACTCGGTATCAAGACCGTCGTCGTCCATTCCGAGGCAGATCGCGAAGCCAAGTATGTCAAGCTGGCCGACGAGTCGGTCTGCATCGGTCCGGCGCAGTCGGCCCTGAGTTACCTGAACATTCCGGCGATCATCTCGGCGGCCGAAGTGACCGATTCCGAGGCGATCCATCCCGGCTATGGCTTTCTTTCGGAAAATGCCGATTTTGCCGAGCGTGTGGAATCGTCCGGTTTTGTCTTCATCGGCCCGCGCGCCGACACCATTCGCCTGATGGGGGACAAGGTATCAGCCAAGGACGCGATGAAGGCTGCCGGTGTTCCCTGCGTGCCCGGTTCCGATGGCGCGTTGCCGGAAGACCCCAGGGAAATTGTGCGAATGGCACGGCTGGTCGGCTATCCGGTGATCATCAAGGCGGCCGGTGGCGGTGGCGGGCGCGGCATGCGCGTGGTTCATACGGAAGCGGCGCTGGTCAGTGCCGTGCAGATGACCCGCACCGAGGCGCAGGCTGCATTCGGCAACCCGATGGTGTATATGGAAAAGTATCTGGAAAACCCGCGTCACGTGGAGATCCAGATTCTCGCCGACCAGTTCCGCAATGCCGTCTATCTCGGCGAGCGTGACTGCTCGATGCAGCGCCGCCACCAGAAGGTAATCGAGGAGGCGCCAGCACCGCACATCCCGGCCCGGCTGATCAGCCGCATCGGCGAACGCTGCGCCGAAGCCTGCCGGAAGATTGGTTACCGCGGCGCGGGCACCTTTGAATTCCTCTACGAAAACGGCGAGTTCTTCTTCATCGAGATGAACACGCGCGTTCAGGTCGAACACCCGGTGACCGAGGCGATCACCGGCATCGATATCGTCCAGGAGCAGATTCGCGTCGCCGCAGGAGAGAAGCTGCGCTACCGGCAGAAGGACATCACATTCCGCGGCCACGCCGTCGAATGCCGCATAAACGCCGAAGATCCCTTCACGTTCGTCCCCTGTCCCGGCAAGATCACTTTCTATCACCCGCCCGGCGGACCGGGAATCCGTGTCGATTCGCACATCTATCAGGGCTATACCGTGCCCCAGCATTACGACTCGATGGTCGGCAAGGTGATCGCCTATGGCGACACACGCGAACAGGCGATCCGCCGCATGCGGATTGCGCTGTCGGAAATGGGGATCGAGGGGATCAAGACCAATATCCCGCTCCATCAGGAATTGATGCAGGACGCGCGCTTTGTCGAGGGCGGCACAAGCATTCACTACCTTGAGAAGAAGCTCGCCGAAAAGGGCGAAGTCAAGAAGTAGGCGATGGCTTGGCAGAGCGTCAGTTTCCTGACCGACGCATCGCATGCCGAACCGGTGTGCGATGCCCTTCTGGATGTCGGGGCGCTCTCTGCCAGCATCGAGGATGCCGACGCCGGAACGCCGGACGAACAACCACAATTCGGCGAGCCGGGTTCGATCGTCTCGTCCGGCTGGAACCGTTCCCGTGTCACGGCCCTGCTCGAACCCGATGCCGATGTCGGCACACTGCTTGCACGAGCGAGCGTCATGGCCGGTCTGCCCGTGGTGCCGGCATGGACCGTCGAAGAAGTCGCCGAGCAGAACTGGGTCCGGCTGACCCACTCGCAGTTCGATCCCATTCGCGTATCGGAGCGCCTGTGGATCGTTCCTTCGTGGCACGCAGCGCCGGACCCTGCCGCGGTCAACCTGGTTCTCGATCCCGGAATGGCCTTCGGTACCGGTTCGCATCCGACGACCCAGCTCTGCCTCGAATGGCTGGAACGGAATGTCTACGCCGGCTGCTCGGTTCTCGATTATGGCTGCGGCTCGGGCATTCTGGCGATTGCGGCGGCCCGTCTCGGGGCCGGCAGCGTGGTCGGTGTCGACATCGACCCGCTGGCGGTCGAAGCGGCCCGGGCCAATGCGCAGCGAAACGGAGTGACCGCCACGTTTCACGAATCCGCGCAACCGGTTGCCGGCGCGTATGATCTTGTTGTGGCCAACATCCTGTCCAATCCATTGCGCGTCCTCGCCCCGGCCATTTGCGCCCGTGTCCGCCGCGGCGGTCGTTTGGCGCTGTCCGGCATCTTGCGCGAGCAGGCGGATGAGATCATGGCGATCTACGGGCAGTGGCTACCGATGCAGGTTGCCGATTTTTGCGAGGACTGGGTATGCCTGGCCGGCACCAAGTCGTGATGCGCACCCGTTGCCCCGCCTGCAACACGGTCTTCCGTGTGACTTCCGAACAGTTGCGGGCCAAGGCCGGCAAGGTCAAATGCGGCTATTGCCAGCACATCTTCAACGCTTTCGACGAGTTGATCGACGAGAGATCGAAGACACCGCCGCTCGTCATGACGACGGCCGAAGGCACTGATGCGCGAGGACCTGGCACCGAACCGGAAGAGGTGACCGCGCCCGAGTCCGCGCCCGAGTCCGCGCCCGAGTCCGAGTCCGAGTCCGAGTCCGAGTCCGAGTCCGAGTCCGAGTCCGAGTCCGAGTCCGAGTCCGAGTCCGAGTCCGAGTCCGAAGCCGAGTCCGAAGCCGAAGCCGAGGCCGAAGCCGAAGCCGAAGCCGAAGCCGAAGCCGAAGCCGAAGCCGAAGCCGAAGCCGAACCCGAACCCGAACCCGAACCCGAACCCGAACCCGAACCCGAACCCGAACCCGAACCCGAACCCGAAGCTGAAGGAGATCAGTCAGCGGAGGCAATGGAAGAAGCCGCAGCGCCGGAGGTCAACGGGGACGATACAGAACTGGCGGGGGGCGAGGTCGCAACCGCAGAGGCAGCGTCCGACATCGGCGTTGAGCCGGATTCGCAAGCGGCCGAGCGCGATCTGGACGCCGTTGCGGAAATTGCCGCCATTACCGGGTCGACCGCGACAGAGGCGGAAGGGGAAAAGGAAGAGGCTCGTGCGGAGACCGTCGAGGAATCGACTCAGGCCGCGCGCGATGCTGGCCTGGTCGCCGCTCGTGCGCTGGCGGAAGCGCCTGCCTACAACCGCTGGGCAGCCGGCGCGCTCGACGGCGCCGCAGTGCACCAGCGCGCCGCCTGGCCCTTCATCGTCGCCTTGGTGCTCCTGCTTGCCGCTCTGGCGGTCCAGCTTGCCTACTACTACCGTAGCGATCTAGTGCGGCACGTTCCCGCTGCCGGGGGATTGTTCGAAGCGCTGGGGATTGACGTGCCGCTGCCGGCACGCAGCGAACTGGTCAGCATCGAGGCTTCCGATCTACAGTCGGACAATGTGCGCGGACTGTTCGTCCTGCAGGCGACGCTGCGCAATCAGGCGGCCTATGCCCAGGCTTGGCCGGCGCTCGAACTGACACTGACCGACGCGAGCGATACGGCAGTCGCGCGACGCGTCCTGTCCGCCGCCGACTATCTGCCGCCCGGTAGTGATTTGACATCCTTCCCCGCCGCTGCGGAAGTTCCGGTTCGCCTCTGGATCGACGCCAAGGGGCTGGGCGCCGCCGGCTACAAGCTCTATCTCTTCTACCCCTGAGACCTGCCATGACCACCCTGATCTGCGGTTCCCTCGCCTTCGACAACATCATGGTCTTTCCGGACCGCTTCAAGAACCACATCCTGCCCGAGCAGATCCACATCCTCAATGTCGCCTTCATGGTTCCCGAGATGCGCCGTGAATACGGCGGCTGCGCCGGCAACATCGCCTACAATCTGATGCTGCTCGGCGGCGAGCCACTGATCATGGCGACGGTGGGTGATGATGCCGGGGCCTACCTCGAACGCCTGGATCGCCTCGCTCTTCCGCGGACGCATGTGCGCCATGTTCCGGGCAGCTTCACTGCCCAGGCGTTCATCACGACCGATCTCGATGACAACCAGATCACGGCTTTTCACCCGGGCGCCATGAGCTTTTCGCACTTGAACAAGGTCGCCCACGCCCAGACGGCGAGCCTCGGGATCGTCGCGCCGGATGGCCGCGAAGGCATGATGCAGCATGCCCGCGACTTTGCGGCGGCGGGCGTGCCATTCATCTTCGATCCCGGTCAGGGGATGCCGATGTTCAGCGGCGACGAACTTCTCGATTTCATGCGGCTGGCGAATTATGCCTGCTTCAACGATTATGAGGCGAAGCTGTTGAGCGACCGTACCGGGCACAGCCTCGAGCACCTCGCCGGGGAAGTCGAGGCGCTGATCGTCACGCGCGGCGGCGAAGGTTCCGAAATCCTTGCCGGCGGCCAGCGTTACGAGATTCCCTGTGTCGAAGCCGATCAGATTGTCGATCCGACCGGTTGCGGCGACGCCTATCGCTCCGGTTTGCTCTACGGCATCGCCAACGGCTTCGACTGGCAGCGTACCGGTCGGCTGGCCGCCGTGATGGGCGCGATCAAGATTGCCTTTCGCGGCGGTCAGAGCCACCAGCCCAGTCGCGAGGAGATTGGCGAGCGCTACCAACGGGCATTCGGTACACTGCCCTGGTAGTCAGGTGCAGGAAATCGCGATCATCTTCGGGTAACATGAGGGCAACGTGAGCATTCAAGGCTTGTTTCCCAACCTTTGGCGACAAGCCGGGCACGCCCTTCCTGGCTCCCTTCCTTGAGGCAGGACGTTCAGGCTGAGACGTCAGACGTTTTCCGGGCAGCCAGATTGACCGAAGCCACCCCCTTGCTGCGCGCCCTCCGGCTGTTTCGTCTTGCGTTGGCGATGACCGGGGCTTTTGTTGTCGCCCTGTGCCTTTTTCCGATCTGCCGTGACGCTACCCGCCTGCGTCTGAAGGCCGGCGTCGCCCGCAGCGTCGTCAATGCGCTCGGTGTCAGGCTGGATCCCGATCTGACCCATGCCGTTCCGGGCGCGCTGATCGTTGCCAACCATATCTCGTGGATCGACATCTTTGTCATCAATGCGGTTCTGCCGGCGGCCTTCGTCTCCAAGGAAGAAGTCCGCCGCTGGCCCTTGGTCGGCTTGCTGGCGGCGCGCAGCGAAACCGTGTTCCTGCGTCGCGGCAGCCGCGGTCACGCCCGCATCATTAATCAGCAAGTCGCCGACATCCTGGCCAATGGCAATTATGTCGCCGTCTTTCCCGAGGGAACGACGACCGACGGCACCCATCTGCTCCATTTTCATGCCGCGCTGATCCAGCCCGCGCTTGCTGTCGGACGGCCGGTTCTGCCGGTGGCGATTTCCTACTGGGAGGCGGACGGAAGCCGCAGTCTCGCCCCAGGATATGTGGGCGATATCTCCCTGGCCCAATGCCTGCGTACGATAATCGGGCGCAAGGGTCTGGTTGCCCGTGTCGCGACATGCCCGGTGCTCGGTCTACACGGGGAGGATCGCCGCCAAGTGGCAGCGCTGGCGCGCGAGGCCATTTGCGCCGGTGCCCTGCTTCCCAACCTGGAATGACGGAGGCGCTGCCGTAATTCTTGGCAATTATTACCAGCTGTCGGCCAAGCAAGACGCAGCGCCCGAAATACGCAAGGCGCCTCAAGCCGGCCGCTGAGCGATTACCCCAAAGTGATATGGAGCCCCCCCACCGAGATCTACAGGCAGGATAGAGTCAAAACCTGCTTCGGCTATCCACACCGCACACTGGTCCGGCTTGGGTCTAATCGCCAGCGGTGGCCCACGGGGTGTCTCGATGTCGCTGCGCCAGTGAATCACCGAAAGAATGCCACCTGGCTGTAACGTCCGATGGGCTTCGCGCAACAATGCGAGTGGATCCTCGATGTGCAGCAGGTTGAAGACCATCGCATGACCTTGGGTGCCATCGCCAAGACCGGTGTTGCTCTCCACGAAATCCCGAAGTTCGGCCCGGACATTCGAAATCTTGCTGGCTTGTGCCCGTTGCCGCGTTAAACTCACCATCTCCGGATCGATGTCGAGCGCCGTCACGCGGCCTCGTGTTCGATTCGCTGCTGGCAGGGTAAACGTGCCGTAGCCGCAACCGAATTCGACAAGATGATAGCAATCCGCCTTGTTGACCAAGAGTTGGTCAAGGATGCCTTCGGGGTCGAAAAACGAGGCCCAACAGGCCTCGTCCGGCATGCCGCTTTCGCGTCCCTTCATTTGCGGTCAGTGCTTGGCCAGGCCCGTAGGGCAAATGCGGCAGCATGCATCGGTTTGAGTGACATCTTGCCTCCAGTGGGGGTCATGAATTCAATGCTCGGGACTCTTTGCAACGTCAGACGGGTTCAGAGGGAGGCGCCGTCCCGACAATGTCTTGTCCGAGCGCCTGCTCCAAGTCTGATATCAGATCAGCAGGATCTTCCAAGCCCACAGATAGCCTCAGCATGGCATCGGAAATGCCGCGCCTTTCGCGTTCCTCGGGTGTCAGGCCATGGTGAGTAGTCGTGCAAGGCTGGGTCACCAAGCTTTCGGCGCCGCCCAGGCTGGGTGCCAGGGCGAAGAGCTTGAGGCGATCGGCGACACGTGTGGCATCCGCGCCACTGCCTTTTACCTGGATGGTCAGCATGCCGCCGAAGCCGTGCATCTGTTCTTTGGCCAGCATGTGCCCCGGAAAGTCCGGGAGACCTGGATAGAACACGCGGCTGATTCCCGGATGCCGGGCCATCGCCTCAGCGACGATCCGGGCCGTGGCGTTCTGTTGCCGCACCCGCACGACCAGGGTACGCAGGCTGCGGGAGAGCAGCGATGCGGTTTCCGGGGCGATCATCGAACCAAGATTCTTCCGCCAGTTCCAAACCGGCATGAGCAACTCCTTCGACCCCATCAGGGCACCGGCCGTCAAATCGCTGTGGCCGCCCAGATACTTGGTTGCGCTATGCACGACAAAGTCCGCGCCAAGCTCGAGGGGGCGCTGATTGACTGGCGAGGCGAAAGTGTTGTCCACCGCTACCCGCGCTCCTCGGGCATGTGCCTTGGCGGCGATGGCCCGGATATCGAACAGTTCCAGGGTCGGATTGGTCGGCGTCTCGAAAAAGACCAGCTTTATGCCACCGACAAGCAATTCGTCAAGGCGATCGACCTCGTCGCCGAGAAGGAGGTGGGTCGGGATGCCCAACAACGGCAATTGGGCCGCCAGCAGTTCCAGGGTGCCGCCATAGGCGTCGCCGATGCAGACGATACCTTCCCGACCATGTGTCAGGAACAGCGCTGCTTCAGCTGCCATCCCCGAGCAGAAGGCCCAAGCAAGTTCCGCTCCCTCCAGCCCGGCCAGCGTTTCCTCCAGGGCGAAAATGCTTGGATTGAGGCCATACCGGGTGTATAGCGAGCCAGGCCGTTTGCCGTCCACAACATCCAGGAGGTCTGCCGTCGAGACGAAGGCGAAGGTCGTCGTGTTGTAGATCGGGGTGTGCGGACTGCCGTGGCTATCTCTGGCAGTATTGCCATGAATGGCCCGCGTTGCCATGCCGTGCTCGGTATCGTCAACCATGTTTAATCTCCCGACGTTGTGGGTGTGGATATTTCAGGATTCAAGGTGTCAAAGAACGATCCGGCATTCGATCATGCTGTTTCCGGAACCCAACGCTCACCTGTTGAAACCTTAGCTGTGCATCGGCAGAGGCCCAATACTGCCGAAGCCGAAGTTTCAGAACACCAGCACCTTGTCGGCGGCGGCCGTCCATTCGGCCAGTTCCTTCAGTGTGCTGCGCCGGGCGCCCTCGACCACCTGGTCCTCGCTCATGCCGCGGGCATCCATGCACGTGCCGCACAGCCCGACCTCGCCGCCGACCATGCGCACCATGTCGCCGGCGTTGTAGTAACCCTCGGCAACCTTCTGGCCGCTCTTGGCGCAGGCTACCGCATCACCCATCAGGAAGACGCGGACGGTTTCGCCCTCGATCTTGCCAAGGACGCGGGCCAGGCGTAGCGCGTTGTAGCTGCGCTCGGTGCCGTAGGGGCCGTCGTTGAGGATGAACATGGTATTCATGGTTGATCTCCCTTTGTGTGTTGAGAAAAACCACTTCCCCCCGGCCTTGATGGTGGCCTTTAGAGCATCGAAGTCCTTGCGTACCGTTTCTTGGAAGAGCAGGCCCGACTTGGCTTGCTTGGGTACGCTTTCCATATCCAGCACGTCGGCAACGATCTGCTAGCCGGCCGTGCCGTTGAAGTCCTTGCCATCGGCGACGATGAGTTGGGTCCCGTAGAAGACCGCCGGGGCTGATAGTCCTGGCGCCAGACTGGAGGGGAGCAACTGGATGGGCACCCGGTAAGTATTGGCGACTTCGGCCGCAACCTGGAGATTGCCGTTGCAGCGCTGGCCCGGCGGACCCTTGGCGATGAAGGTCAGCACCTTCCGGCCGCTGGTGGTCTGGGCGCCGGAGACGGGCACGGACACATCGGTGCCCAGCGCCGCGAACGCCAGGGTGCCGCACAGGGCGAAAATGGATAGATGTTTCACGGGTTGTCTCCCCTGTTGATTTTATAAATTCAGTTCTCGATGGGCAGACCGTTGGCGCGCCACTCAATCACCCCATCGGTGATCTTGTGAGCGGTATAACCGCGTTGCCGCAGCAATTGGACGGCCTCATCGGACATCAGGCAGAACGGCCCGCGGCAGTAGGCAACGATTTCCTTGTCAACCGGCAGGTCGGCCAGTCGCTTTTCCAGTTCGGCCAGCGGCATGGAACGGGCGCACGGGAAATGGCCGGCGGCAAATTCGGTTTCCGGACGGACGTCGATGACGACGATGTCGCCGCTACGAGCCTTGGCAAGCAAGGAGTCACGGCTTTCGGAGGAGAGCGCGTTGGGAGCTGTGGCCATCCGGTCCAAGGCCACCCGCAACTCGACCAGGTGTTCTTCGGCGACTTCACGAACGTTGAGCCAGAGTTGAGCGACATCAGGGCCGCTCAGGCGGTAGTGAATGAACTTGCCCTCCCGCCGCGTTTCGACCAGGCGGGCTTCACGCAGGGCACGCAAATGGGCGCTGGCCAGGCGCATGTCGATACCGGCCTGCCCGGCCAGCAACTCGACGGTCTTCTCGCCCTGGGCCAGCAACTCGATGAGTTCCAGACGCTTGGGACTGGAGATGGCTTGGCCGATGCGGGCAACGTGTTCGTAGAGGTGGGATTTGGTCGTGGTGGGTTTCATGTAAACAATCTAACGATTATTTGATTATATGTAAACAACCCCTGTAAACATCCATTGCAGCGATCAGTGGACCCGGTTCACCCGCTCGATGAACCTGCCCTCGACTCGCGGGATGCCAGGTTCTCGCCAGGGTCCGTTGCCACACTCCCGCAGTGATAGGCTGGCGACTCAAGGCTGAATATTTTCGAGCAGCAAGGAATTTGCTTCCGCGTACGGGGCTTTCGACTCTAATTGTTTGGAACGTCAGCTCCGGGAAACTTTTCCAGCGGCTTAGCACTCTCAGACTGGGAGTGCTAAAATATTATTTGATGCTTAAGGAGATGAACACGTTATGACCCATGCACTGGCTTTCCCAACCGTCTCGACCGTCGGCAGCATCGATGCCTATATACAGGCAGCAAATCGCTATCCGATGCTCTCGGAGGCCGAGGAAACACGGCTGGCAAAGCGCTTTCACAATGACGGCGATGTGGAGGCGGCGCGTCGGCTCGTTCTGTCGCATCTCCGCCTCGTCATCTCGATCGCCCGCGGCTATCTGGGCTACGGCCTGCCGCATGCCGACCTGATCCAGGAAGGCAACATCGGCCTGATGAAGGCGGTCAAGCGCTACGATCCGGCGCGCGGCGTGCGCCTCGTTTCCTTTGCGATGCACTGGATCAAGGCCGAGATCCACGAATACATCCTGAAGAACTGGCGCCTGGTCAAGGTGGCGACGACCAAGGCGCAGCGCAAGCTGTTCTTCAACCTGCGCAGCCTGAAGAACGACTACGAAGGCGTCGATACGCTGTCCGCCACGCAGGCGGCCGAAGTCGCTGCCCGCCTCGGCGTCAAGCCGGAAGAAGTGGTCGAGATGGAAACCCGCCTGACCGGCCGCGACCTGGCGCTCGAAGGCAGCCCGGACGACGGCGACGAGGCCTTTGCCCCGATCGACTACCTAGCCGACTCGCGTTACGAGCCAACCCGCATGCTGGAGAATAAAGCGAGCGCCCGCCTGCACGACGAAGGCCTGCACGAAGCGCTCGCTACGCTCGACCCGCGTAGTCGCCGCATCGTCGAGGCGCGCTGGCTGCACGATGGCGAAGCGGCGACGCTGCACGAACTGGCGGCCGAGTTCGATGTTTCGGCCGAGCGTATCCGCCAGATCGAGGTCAAGGCGCTGCAGAAGATGCGCGGCGTGCTGGCCGCCTGAAGGCGGTAGCCGCCAGCCAAGAAGGGGAGCCGCCGTCTCCCCTTTTCATTTTCTGGCGGGTGTTACTACGCAACTGACCAATGGTTCGCGAAATCAATACCACAAGGGCTTCCCCGTTTTCCGCAGGCGTTCTGAAGTTTTATCGTTTCATTCCTGATCCTGTATTCTCGCTGTTTATCGATTCCCTGCCGTGTCGGTGCGAGAAGGTGAAGGACTGCGGTACTACAACCGGTCATGTTGGGCTTGATGCCCGGACCCTGATGAGAGACGCGC
>WBZU01000740.1_pt1 | contig 26616 bp, 29 predicted proteins | sample 5204311 | NCBI WGS metagenome assembly WBZU01 (sample SAMN12344359, study PRJNA552823) | activated sludge metagenome | biome: Activated sludge suspended growth; feature: Nitrification reactor; material: Wastewater; isolation source: activated sludge from nitrification reactor of wastewater...
GCGGACTGGTCTTGTAGGTGAGCACCGCCAGGTCGATGCCGGCCTCGGCACTGCGCAGCGAGGCCACCACGTTGTCGCGGTCGGCGTCGCTCAGCTTGCCGGCGGCGCGCAGCGTCGAGGCGCTGTTGGCGACGGCCGTGACGGTGGCGTGCGCCGCGAGCACCTTCTGGTTGAAGGTGGCCGGCGACTGCACGCCCAGGTTGGCGCACGCAGCCAGCACGACGGCCAGCACGAGTGCGAGGTACAGGTTGAGTCTCTTCACGGGAGTCCTTTCACAAAGCCATGAGGTTGGACGCAATACGGTTGGCCCACCCGCGTCCGAAAGAGGGCCAGTTTGGCAGGCTTGCCATGAACACGAGCCGTTGTGCGTTGAACCGCACCGCGACCCGTACCGGATCAATGCTCTGGAGTGCCTGCAGAGTCAGAGGCCCGAGCACACCGTCAGGGGTTTCGCCGACCGTGCGTTGCAGCGTGCGGATCGCGGCCTTGATACCGGAGTTGACCGCCATGTCGAACAGGTCGAAGCGGATGCGGTCTGGTACCGCGTCGCAGCCCGCAGGGCCCCAGAAGTCTCGCAAGTACAGCTGCTTGGCCCGCCCCAGCGTCATGTTCTTGATGTCTTCGCCGGGGTAGCTGCGCTTGCTGATGCCGTACTTCGTCTCACCGCCAGGATCGGCGGGGTGGTTGACGTAGCCGCCCTCGTGGCCGATCAGCCGTTCGAACGCTTCGTCGAACGTCATTGCGGGGCCTGCTTCTTGAGCACTTCGGCGGCGTTGAGGATGGCCGCCACCTCGGCTGCCGTCAGCTGGAGCGGCACCGCAGCAGGCGCTTCGGTAGCTACCGCCGGCGGGGTCGTGAGACCGGCGGTGCCGATCGGTGCAGGCGCCACCGGTTCAACTGGCGCCGGCACCGGCGCCGGGTCCGGCTTCTGTTGCGAGATCACGCGAGCGGCGTAGAACGCAGCGAAGGCGAAGATCGGTGAGTAGTATTTCAGCTGAGGCCACTGTGCCAGGATCTGCTGTTGCTGCTCGACCGGCAGCTGGATCCAGTAGCCGGCGGCGAGGCTGATGAGCCCCGCGACCCAGACAGAGTACATCTTGAGCGAGTTGGCGATGTTCTCGGCGGTGGTTGCCATGGCGGTGAGTCCTTTCACTTCTTGAGCCCTTGAAGCCGGATCTCTGTCGAAGCCGTGCGGTTCTGGAGATCGGCGTACTGCCGCTGGAGGTCGGTGATCTTGAGGTCGTGCTCCAGATCCTTGAGATCCTTGGTGTTGAGCGTGGCGCGCAACTCCTTGATCTCAGCCGTGGTCTTCGCTTGCGCGTCCACCAGGGCGTTCAGCTGGTAGTACATCAGCGCGGCTTGCATGAACAGCGTCGCGACAATGCCGATAAGCCACGGCAGCGGGATCTCGCGCGAGACCTTCAAGCCGACAGGATCCTCGTGTCGAGTGTGCGCCGTGGTGTCATCCCGTGCGTCGTTGGGGGTTTGAGCGCTCATCTTCGTTCTTTCGTCGATGTGAGTGAATCCCCGCCTTCGGGGCGGTTCTTGATCATCGTCGGCGAGCGCTGCGCGCCGGTGTTCTTCTTTGGGTCCAGCATCTCGTTGAGAGCCTTCAGCAGCGGAGAGTCAGAACGGACCCCGACAGTTTCCTTGACGTGCTCGATCATCTCACGCATCCACTGGCGGGCCTGCGCACGCCAGCTGCCTCGGCCGGTGAACCGCTCGTGCATGATGCGTGCGCCGTTCACGGCCCAGTATTCGGTGGGGTTCACGTACTGGTAGTCACTCTCGGCCAGCACCCCGTCCTTGAACGCGCGCTCCACCGCGTCCAGCGCGGTCATGTCGTTGCTGGAGACCCGGTTCAACGCCTCCATCGCCGCGCGGCGTTCTGGCGTAGCGCCTTCCATCTCGACCTTCAGCGCACGTTGCCAGGCACGATAGATGCCCTGCTGCACCGCCTCGGGCATCATACGCTCGGCGTGGTGCAGGATCTCGTGCATCGCGGTCTGCGGGTTGTCGTTGCCTTGGAACAGCTTGGCGATCCGCGTGGCCGAGTTGTAAGACCCGTGGGCTGGTGAACCTTCCTCGGGCCGCAGCACCTCCACCCGCAGGCCGCGGGCCAGGTTCTCGTTGCGGTCGAGAGCCCACAGCGCTAGGCTGGCGCCATCCTTGTCGAGCGTGCCTTCGGCGATGCCGCGCTCCAGCGCGCGGCGCACCTGACGGCGGCCGCGCGGGCTGGGCGCCGGGGGCGGCGCAGCGCGCTCGGCGGCGCGTTGCTGGAGATCCAGCAGGCCGGCGTCAATCTTCGGGAAGTCCAGACTCAGCGCTTCTTCGCCGCCTTTCGGGGCTTGGGCGCTGGTGCCACCACCTTCTTGTACGCCTTCTTGACCGGCTTCTTTCCGTACACCGTCGGTGCCCACTGGCTCGCTGGCAGCGTCATTCGCCTTCTCCTGTTTCTTGGCCGGCGCGATCGCGTCGGCGCGCTTGATCATGGCGGCCTTGATCTCCGGATCGGTCTCCGCCGCGGCGGCCGCGCGAAGCTCATCGGCCGCGGCCTGCTTCTTGGCTTCGGCCTCGCGCTTCTTGGCGATGTCCTGGCGGATCTTCGCCACCTCGGGGTGCTCGCGCACCTCAGGAGCGGGCTTGACGTTCTCCGGCGTGATCTCGGTGGCCTCGCCAACCGGCAGCGGTTCCTCAGGCATCTCCGGCGCTGGCTTCACATTCTCAGGCCGGATCTCGGTGGCCTCGCCCACCGGCACCGGTTCGGCGCGCTCCGCCACGGCCGCGCGCTCGACGGTGGCCATGCCCTGCTGCCGGCGCGCCTCGATGGCGCCCGGCGTCACCATGGCGGCGTTGTCGGCCGCGGTAGCCGCCGACTCGGCCGGGCCGCCCACAGTCAGCGTGTCGGGCATGCCGGGACGGCCAGGCACGGCCGGGATCTCCAGGCCGCCGCGCGAGCGCATGTCGACCCGCGTGCCGGTGCTGGGCGGCTGTTCGCCAAGCGCAGGCACCAAGCCGGGCTCCAACTCCAGCCCGGCCGGCGCAGCGCCCTCGGCCGACGGCGCGGCGCCGGGCGCCGTCTCCCATTCCGGGGTCAGGTCACCGAGCGGGCTCTCGCGCGCCGGGCCAGGGCCTTGCGGCACGTCTTCGAAGCCTTGGCCGAGCGTCGGCTCGACAGGCCCGCGCACCGGCTCGGGGGGCGGGGCCTCGCGGCGCTTCTGCGCTTCCACCAAGCGCTTGATGATGCGTGGGCCCAGCAGGTTGTAGGCCGCCGAACCGGCGTAGATGGCCGCGGCCGACAACGGCTCTGCGAACGCCGCACCGGCGCCGGCGCCGGCGCCAACTCCGCCATAGACGAGGTTGCGTTCCGCGGTGCCGGACGAAGGCAGTTCCTTGAGCAGTTCCTGACCGATTCGTGCGTACTCACCCAGGTCGCCAGCCTCACCGCGCGCCATGCGCTTCTGCTTGCCGCCGGCTTTCTGCGACATCAAACTCTTGAGTGCTGCAGGCGCGAAATTGCCATCGGGGTGCCGCGCCACGAGGGGCTCCAGCGTCTTGCTGATGGCGTAGCGGCGGCGCGCGTCGGTGAGCGCTGCTACGTCAGCGTCATCCGCCACGTTAGCCAGGGCGTCGTCCATCCGGTGCACAACGTCGTCGAGTGCTGCGGCCACGTCGCCCTTGTTGGCGCGCATCTCACGAGCCTGGGTCTGGATCTCGGTGCGCAGCTTGCGCAACGTGTCGCCCGGGACGACGCCCCTGTTCTCGTCGGCGATCTTCTTCAAGTCGTCGGCCCACGCCTGCACCACCGCTTTCGTGTCGGGGGTACCGCGGCGTGCACGGTCGAGCTCCATCAGGTTGCCGAACTCGGCTTCTGGGATCTGGTACTTGCCTGAGATTTCGCCGATGCTCTCACCGGCCGCATCCTGCAACTGCCGGAACGCCGCGTCATCGAGCACCGTGATGTCGGTGCTCGGGTCCATCTGCTTGGCCAGCGCAGCGCTGAACGCTTCACGACGCTTCGCGCGCAGCGAACCCCCGCCAGCGAACGGCACGTTCTCGGCCGTCTCGCCCAGGATCTTGACGAACTTGTTGTCGCTCAGCTGATGCGGGCTGATTGGGATGCCGGCTTCCGTGGCCTTACCCACGATCTCCATTGAGCGCGGGCTGAGCCGCGGCGTGGCGGCCTCCATCGCCGCATCGCCGACAGCGCGTGCGGTGTCACGACCGGCGCGCACCGCAGTGCCCACCGCGCGCTCGGGCATCAGGTTCACCAGCGTGCCGCGCGGGCCGGTGCCGATTGCCGGAAAAACCTTTGCGGCTTCATCAACCAGCCCAGACATATCCCGACCAAAACGGGTTTCTGGTTCGCCGCCGGAGGTCAGCCGCGTCTGCCGGTAGATGTCGCGCACGACGCCGACACCTTTTTGCGCGCCGGCTGACATGCTTTCACCCGGGTTTTGCCCGGTTAGAATGCCGCCGTACAGCCCTGCGATTCCGCCGGCGCCACCGCCCACGAGCTTGGCCACGATGTCCAGCGCACCCTCAACGGCGCCAACTACCTTGTCGCGGATCGGATTGCGCCGCGCGTTCTCATCCGCTGCGCGCTCAAGACGCACGTACTCAGCAAGGTCTTCGCGCGGTGCGGGGGAGACTTCTCCCTCCGGCCGGCCGCCAGGCACAGCCGCAGCGCCCAGTTGGCCAAGCGGCACGGCGGGCGCAGGGGCGGGAGCCGGTGTAGCGCCGCCGTATCGGCTCCAAGGCCCGTTGTCTTGCGGAGCCGGAGCGTCGGCTACTGCACCATCCTGATAGCGTTCCCAAGGACCGGCCATTACCGCACCTTTTCCCAGCTAGACGGGCTCGCCGGATCACCACCCTTGAAGCGGTATCCATCCTGTACGGTTCCGACCGCCGGGCCTTTGGGGGTCGTCGCCCCGCCACTGTCCGCGGCGCTGCGAGAAGGCTGACTTTTTGGCCGCGGAACGCCACCCGTGAGTTCAACCGTGCGCGGCGTGAGGAACGTGCTGAAATCCTTGCGTCCACCTCCGGCGTAGTATTGGGTGCCGAGGCCTTTCAACTGCCCCGCCATGAGTTCTTGGTAATTGCGGATTGCGCCTTGCAGTTGTGCGGGGCTGGACGCCACATTGATCGTCCTCGCGATTTCTTGGCGGTCCCCGAGCGCATTCTGCGCACCCACCGTCGCTTTGGTAACTTCGTTCGTGACAATCTGTCGCGCGCTTTCAAAATTGGTCGGAGCAGGCTGACCGGTTTGCTGCGCGATCGTGTTGGCGAGTTTGTTGAACGCCAACGTATCGCCGTTTCCGAGCGCGGCGATCAAATGGTTCAACGTGTCCAAGTGTTCGACGGCCACGTTGAACGAACGCACGGTGTCACCCTGCTTGCCGACCGCAAAGCTGTTCTCGACGCGCTGCGAAGTGTTGAACTTGGTTGCGTCCGCACGCGAGTTGTACTGGTTCCACAATGCTTGAATCTCGCCGCGGTAGTTGCCCTTGGTCGGCAGATCCTTGAGCGTCATGCGGCCTTCGTCCAAAGCCTTGATCGTTGCGGCCACGCGAGGCGGCAACGAAGCCAGCAGTTCATCCCCGGTAGCATCCGGCTCTTCCAACGTGTCCAGAATGCCCGAGACGCCACCAGCACCACCGGCGCGCGGCGGAGCGAACAGCCGCGGTGCAGCGCCCTTGCGCATCTCTTCGCGACTGATCTCCTTGCCGGTTTCATCGCGCGTGATCATCACCGTGCGGTCGCCAAGATCCACCTTGTCAACGGTGGTGTTCTTCTTGGTCGGCCGCGACATCGCGATGAGGTCGTCACGGTAGCGCTTCGCGTCGGCACCCTTCTCCCGCTTGCCTTGCTCCAGTCGCGCGGCCACCTGCGGGTTCTGCACCGCGTTGGCGAGCACGCCCAGGTTGCCCATCCAGTCCATGGCCTTGCCGATGTCAATGGCTACCGGCAAATCGGTCTCTTCAGTGGTGCCCCCTTTGGTCATCACCGTGTCGTAGTAGCCCGTCGCGCCGTTCTCCATGCGCGGGCCTTGCATACTTGGATGGTCGACGTACACGCGCAGGCGCGGAATGAAGCGGTTGGGGTGATCCTGACCGTTGGCGTCGCGCGCCGGGTCAAGGCCGATGATCTCTTTCTTCACGATGACCCCGCCGTAGGGGCTCGGTGCACCGACACCGCGGCGCAGTTGCGGCGTCATCAGGCCGTTGGTGGCCTCGACCACCAGACCCTGATTGCCCGTCTGCAGGCCGGCCTGGATGTCGTCGATGTACTTCGGCATCTTGGCCAGTTCCTCCGGCTCCATGTCGGTGGCCGCCGTGAAGTTCGTGTAGAAATCGCCCGGCGAAACATCGTCAATGCTGGCGGTGCCCGCGCTGACGCGGGAGAAGAAGTTGAGCGCGCCCTGGCGGCGGATGCGGCGCAGCGCCGCCCGGTTCTGTTCGTACTCTTCCTCGTCGCCCGGGTCCACCGGCATGCCGGCGCCCGTGCGCGCACGAGAGCGCGCCAGGATGTCGGCGTTGCTCTTCTCCAGCAGGGTTGCAGCGTCGGTCATGCGCTGCCGGCGCTCTTGCTCGTCCAATCGTTGCTGCTGACGCTGCTCGGTGGAGCGCATGAGCTCCAAGCGCTCGTTCTCGCGCTTGGAAGCCTGGTCCGCACGCTCGTCGGCACGGGCCTTGTAGACATCCTCGACGGCTTGCCGCTTCTGGGTCTGCTCGTCTTGGTAGGCGTCGCGCGCCATGCCATAGCCGGTGCTCAGCCCTTGAGCCGTGCCGGCGGCGAGTCCGAGACCTACCCGAGCCATGTCCTGTTCCTCAGTCGAAAAGACCGCCGGCGATGGCGCCAACGGTGCTGCCGATCAAAGCGCCAACCGCCATGCCCACAGGCCCACTGACAGACCCTGCAAGCGCACCGCCTTCTGCGGTTAGCATTGCTCCGGCGGTGAAGCCGCCGAGCGTGCCGAGCGTGGTGCCGAGTTGCACTCGCCCGGCTTTCTGTTGCTGCTCAAGCTGCTGGTTCTGCATGCTGCGACGGCTTTCCTGCTCGGCTGCTGCGCCGAGAGTCTCCCTCGCGTCTTGCTGCTGGGCCTGACCCAGCGATTGGAGCGTCGCTCCCACACCGCGTGCCATCACGCACCTCCCATCGGAGCCGGGTTGCCGAGGATCGACTGCTGGCGCTGCCGCGTCGTGTAGCCGGCGACGTTCTGCGCGTTCACGTCGGCCAGCGCGCGGCTGAGGCCGGTGTTGCGCTGTTGCGTGGCCTGCTGATCAGCGTCGAGCGTGCCACCCATTGCGCGCAACCGCCGCTGGAACGTACCTTCCTGTGCGGCGAAACTCGCGTTGACATCGCGGCTCGCTTCGCTCATGGCGTTGCTCACCACGCTTGGGTCGGTGGCGTACTTGATCAGCTGGTTCTCGATCGGCACGAACGTGCTGACGTAGTTCGCCCACTGCTGCCGCGTCATCGCGGCGTAGGTGTCCGAAGCGTAGGTCTTGGACCCGGGGTTGAACCCGTAGGGGTTGATGAACATCCCTGTTGCCACAATCACCGTCCTCCTGCAGTCGGCAGCAGCCCCGGGCTGGCGGCTGGGCGAATCCCTATGCCGTTAGGATCAATTTTCATGGTGTCGGGCGTTTGCGGACGCATCGCGGCCTGCAGACCGTAGCCTGCAAGGTTGCCGGCCACCTCACCGATGGCCGTTTCCTTGGCCAGCGCACTCTGCGCGTCGGCGTTGGCCTGCTCGCCGCTCATCGCGGCCTGGCGGCTCAACGAGTTGCTCACGCCAGCGCGCTCGCCGCGCCCGGTGGCGGCCAGTGCCGCCAGCGTTTCGGTGTAGGCGTCATCCACGCTCTGGTTGGCCGTCATCTGGCCCATACCGCGCGAGGTGGCCATGTTGTCCGACATGCCTGTCAGGGCAGTTGCCGGGTTGCGGCCGGTGCCGGCCAGCTTCTTCTCCAGCGCGTCTCCCGCACCCGCGAAGGCGATCTGGGTGTCGACGTTGGCGCGACCGGTGGCGGACTTGCGCGCCGCGGAGCCTGCGGCGCCCGACTCCACGGTCTGGGCCGCCAGCCGGCGCTGCAACGGTAGCCAGCGCTTGGTGTAGTCCTGCAGCTGGTTGACGGCGAACTCCGTCATCGCGCGCTGCTGGCTCGTTTCCTTGACCTCGCTGCCGCCTTTGCTCACGTCACACGCCTCATGAACTCGTCTTTGCCGCGACGGTGCCATTCCGGCCCCAGCCGCCTTGCCCAGCCTCTGCGCCTTGCAACGAAGGCGATTGTCTGTGCACCGAGATCGCGTGCTATCGCAAGCAGCGCGGCGTCTTGACGCTCGTAGGCTCCGTGGCGGAAGGCGATGGCCAACCACACGAAGACTTCAAGACCCTCCGGCCCCGGGCGTAGGTCGATGACGATCATGCCGTCCTCGCACGCCAAGCACAGGGCCTCTTCCTTTTCACATTGTGCCTGAATCTCCGCGAGTTCGGAAGCGGAGGCCACGCCGGGCCGGAGCTTGCGGGTGGTTTGGGCGACGAACTCCGGCTCGTAGATGGTGAAGTCGGTTCCCGAGCACCCGTTCACAGCTTGAAGTTGGTCAGCCACATCTGCCCCGTGGCGCCCGTTGTCGCGGCGCTGACGTTGCGCGCGGCCGCGGTTGGGCCGGTGATGTTGTAGACGGTGAGCGCGCCCAGGGTGCCGGGACCAATGGCCATCTGTCGCAGCTTGAGGATGAAGCCCTCGCCCTTGGTTTGCCCGAGCAGCTGCAGCGGCACAAAGTACGCGAGATTGCTGCCGGTGTTGGTCAGGATGTCGCTTGAGCTCACCGCGGAATTGGCCCACGTGCCTGACGGCGCCCACGCCAAGTAGTAAGTGCGATTGCTGGACCCGTAGTTGGTTCGCACGCATGCCGTGTTGGTGCCCGCATTCGGCGGCGTGACGCTGTGCGGGATCGGACTGGTCTGAGAGCCGACCGACGAGCCGACAAGGCCGCCGAAGCCGAGCACGGCGTTGTAGGCATTGTCCGCGCCGTCGACGAGGATCGCGCCGGCCGCAGCGGTGTAGACGGTGGAGGCGGCCGGGTTCTGGAAGCAGAACATCATCGCTTCGGCCGAGTCGAAGTAGAACGGCTGGATGCTCGCGCCGTAGATGTTCCCCACCGACATGCTCGCCCACACTTTCACGGCGCCGGTGTCGTCGCCCACGATCGTGCCGCTGCTGGCCGTCAGATTGCTGGGAGTGTCGACGTTGCCGGCCGGGAAGTAGGCGCCGTAGAGCGCATTGGTCGTCGGCGCGGCGTCAAGAATTGCCGCGTTGTTGCCCGCAGGCGCACTCGTCCACACCACCAGCAGGATGCGGCCCGCGGCGCCGGACTTCGGCTTGAGCACGATGTAGTTCGGGCTGGTGGCGGTGTTCGAGCTCGCCACTTGCCACGAGAACGCCGAGCCGCCGGAGTTGGCGTTGATCAGCGTCACGAGGTCGGTGATCAGCGCCGCGACGGTGGTGTTGGTCTTGGTGCCGAGCCCGGAGGATGCCCAAGAAAGAGTTGCAGACATAATGTGTCCTCAGACATAGTTGACGGAGTTCCACGCGCCGCCAACGGTGTAGGGGATTTTGGTGATCGTGAGGTCTACGATCACGCCTGGGCTGGTGAAAACGGAAACGGTCTGCCCGGCGTTGATCTGCCGCTCCCAACCCGAGCCGTTCCAGATCCACGTGCGCGCGCCGAAGGTGTAGGTGTCACCCAGCACCGGCGAACTTGGGAAGTCAATCGTAGCCATCAGTTCGTGCGCTCCCAGCCGCTACCGTTCCAACGCCAGATGCGGCCGTTGAAGCTGTAGGTATCGCCGGTGGCCGGCGAAGTAGGAAAGTCGATGGTCACAGTTCCACCCACTGCGACGAGGTGCCGTCGTTGATGTAGCGATACAGGATGCCAACGTCAGGATCGAACCATGTGTCGCCCTCGGTCGGGCTGCCTGGCGCGCTGCTGCTGTTGGTAAACCTCGGTGGCGTGTAACCGAGCGCACCGGTCACGTCGGCGCTGGTCAACGTCACCGCACCGGTGCGCGTGTTGAACGAGGTGACACCTCCGCCGCTCGCGGTCGACGAGATCACGAGCGCGCCGGCGCTGTTCGGCGAGATGGTGATGTTGGTGCCGGCCACCAGGGACGACGTGATCAGCGCGAGCACCGACTCCACGAAGTCGGCGATGTCCGTGGTGTCGATGTTGAGCATCGACTTGATCTGGCTCGGGGTGAGGGCCTGCGGCGCTGCCGGGCCGCTCGCGTTGCCGTTGCCGATCAGCGTTTGCGCCGGCAGATCCGCCATCTTGGCCAGCGTGACCTGACCGTTCTTGATCGTCCAGACCGTGCCGCCGAACGTGACATCAATGTCAACGTAGTCACCGTCGTTGACGTAGCCGCCACCACCCCCTCCGCCACCGCCGCTGGCCAGCGTGATCAGCTGGCCTTCACTCAGGTAGACGAAGCCATCGGCCGAAGCCAGCAGCGTGGTCAAAGGCAGCAGAGCCTCAGCCAGCAGCCGGTAAGTCACAGGCATCAACTGTTCGGCGTCGGAGTAGACGCCCAGGTACTGCAGTGCCGGCAGGCCAGGCTTGACGTACAGCGTGGTGCTGGACAGCGCGATGCCAACCGGCACCGCGACGTTGGTGTAGTCGGGCCAAGTCGTTAGGCCGTCGACTCCCAGGAACACCGGTTCAAACGGCGTGAACGCCGCCCCGATGACCGCAAGCACCCCTTCGCGCTGCACCGACACGTTGGCGCCCGAGGCCGCGCCTGTGCGCGCGACGCCGAGCACGTTGTAGATCGTGCTCTTGTCGTTGGGGTTCGCCTCGGCGCAGGTGCCGTCACCGCTGCCGTAGACCGGGTAGCCCGCGCGCACGGCGGCCGAGGCACGGAAGCTCTGCGTCTGCGCCACGCTGCTACTGCCGGCGCTGAGCGAGTTGACGATCTGCTGCAGCTGCGCAAGCTGAATCTGCAGCGCCTGGATGTTCGCCGCGGCGCTGGGGCCGGCTGCAGTGTTCTGCAACAGCGTGCACAGCCGCTCCAGCGCCTCGATGCGCTGCCGCGCCGCCGCGATGATGCCGTTAATCTCGCGTGGTTCGACAGACCGGACAGTGCCGATCGCGGGGGACCCGAGCGTGGCCATCAGCCAAGCTCCCGCACATCCTCTGCGATCTCGATGCCTCGGATCGTGGACGTGCCCAGCACTTCGATTTCCAGCTTGCGGTAGGCGTCGGTCTCGGCCAGCGTGAACTCCTGGTCATCGACCACCACAACCTCATCGACTTGCACGCCGTCGCCATACAGGCGCAGCAGGATGTTGTCGTAGTCCTCGGCCCACACCCGCGCGATCATCATCGCGGTCTGCGACGGCAGCTGCCACAGCTTGCCCTTCCAGCGGAAGGTCATGCGGTTGGTCGAGTCGCCTTCGAAGGCGGCGATCACGTTGCCTGCGGCGATGCCCGCCGGCGTGGTCGGCGGGATCGGCAACGACGGATCGTCGGGCTCGTCGATGTTGTCGAGCACTAGGTACATGGTGTCGGTGATCGGGTCGACGTGCACCGCGCTGGCGTGAAACGGCATCTCGGCCACGCCGAAGCCCGTGGACTTCATGTCGAGCGCGTAAGCCTTGTAGGTCTGCCCCGGCGTGCCGCTGCCGCCTTGCTCCGGCGGGCGCGCGAACAGCCAGTAGATATCATTGTGCTGCACCGCGCGAATGGTGGTCGGGTCGAGATTCTTCCACTGACGCAGCGTGAACACCGCGTCGGTGAGGTTGCGTGCTTGGCCCACGCCTTGCACCGCCATCAGGCCATCGGTGCCCGCGAACACCACGCCGACGCCTGTGAGGTAGGCGAACGAGAGCTTGGCCACCGCGGCGTAGGGCACTTCGAACTTGCTCATGCTGTACGCAGCCGGGTCGTTGCCGGTAGCCACGTAGATGAAACTCTTGGTGCCGATCACCACCGTCGTGTCGACGTTCGCGATACCCACGATGTCAGTGTCGGTGTTCAGTCGGTACAACGGCGGCCAGGAGTGCGGTCGGTTCTGCGCCGAGAGGCACAACTGGTTGCGACGGAAGCCGACCATGATGCCGTTGGGCAGCGCCAGGATGCCTTCCAGATCGTCGGGCGGAAGATCCCAGCCCGTGCTCTCCAGCACCTCGCCCAACTGCGCATCGGTCAGCGTGTCGTCGTAGGTGGCGGTGGCCAGCGCGATCTCGGCGACGAACAGGAACTGCGTACCGGTGTTGCCGGTGGCCGCGCGGTAGATGCGCTTGGTCGTGATGTTGTAGTCGCTGGAGACGCCCGAGGGCACCGCAACCGGCGTCGTCACCGTGACGGCCAAGCCATCCGGCCGCAGAATTGTGTTGCTGGCCGGGCTGGGCGCGCTCTCTTCACCGATGTCGTTGACGAAGGTGTAGACGTAACTGGTCGCTAGGTTGGCCGGTGTGTAGCCGGTAGACCCACTGGCCTGGATCTGAACACTGCGCAGGTAGGCAAGGGAGGCACCACCCAGTTGGTCGAATGTACTGTACGCCCCGCAGTAGTCCCCGAGGGCCGTACTGACCGTCGTGGAGTAGCTGCCGAGGTCTACATCGCCGAGCGTGCGCACTGTGGCCGTGATGGATGCTGAACCGTCGCTGTTCGGCACCACCTTGATGTGCATCTTGTAGTAGGTGTCGGCCGCCAACGCCAGCCCGGTCGTGTAGCCGTTCAAGCTGCCGTACTGGGCCCACGAGCCGGCGAGTCCTGCGCCAAGGCGCCAGGAACTCCCACCAACGTCTTCGACAATCACCGCCGGCCCGATACCGGCGCCGTCGCGCATGACGCCGAAACCAAGCCGCGATCGGCCTGCTACGCTGTTGCATGCCCACACGTAGGTCGCCTCGACCACCGAAGCGCTGGCCACGCCGAAGTTGCGTGACAGATACGTGGGAATGCCGCCGCCCGTGGTGTCGCGCCACCGCAGCTGATAGACGGTGCCCGAGCCGCCAAGGGGATCGGCCACCTGGGTGACTGAACTTTCGAAGGCCATGGGTCAGTCCGTAAAGGGCACGACGGGCGAGATTGTCCACGAGGTGGCCAACTGATCACCGTTGTCTGTGATGTCGACCGAGAACGTGGTGGCCGTGGTGTCGACGCCCACCGTCAACGTCGGTGCGGTGTCCGGATTGGGCACGCCCAGCGGTCGCGTGGCCACTGGATACGGCTCTGCGCCAGTGGTCGCCAGGCTGTAGTTCGTCCACCGCGGTTGCCCGTACAGCGCCGGTGCCGTCAGGTAGATGCGGTAGGTGTTGTCCCCCGGTACGATGCCGCGGGCCACGTCGACATCGACGCCCCAGGACAGCCACTTGTCGTGCAGCAGGTAGATCGTGCGCACCGGCGCTGCCGTTGCCAGCGTCTTGGCGTTAGAGAACTGCTGCCAGGCAGTGATGTCTCCGGTAAGCAGTCGTGCGCCAACCGAGGCCTGCGCGGCGTTGTCGGGCAGGAGGTGCGATGCGAGTCGCGGAACCTCACCGCGGGGGTTGCTCAGGGTGACTTTCATGCATCACGACAACTTGGTGATGACGACATACAGTACCGCGCTCACCGATTGCTCGGCGTTGTCGAGACTCAAGCGGAAGTTGCGAACGAGATCCCCGCCAGCGATGTTCAGCAGGAAGGAGTCAACGAAATCGTACTGTTCCTGATTGCCTGCGACTGCATGGCGGCTGCCTGCGGTCAGCGGATCGGGACCGGTGCCGCTGCTACTGTTGATGCCCCCGTAGAGGGCCACGTTGCCGATGTTCAGCGTCAGCCGTGCGGCGATCTGAACCTGGTAGACGCCTGCACTGGCGAAGGTGAACTCGTCAGTGCTGTCGTTGAAGCTGCCAACGGTGGAATCCGCCACGAGCGAAGTGTATGCCCATGCGGAAAGACCGCTACCGGCACCACTCCCGGAGAGGGTGAAGGCGACCGAGTTCGCTCCAGCGGCCGGAGACGAAGCCGCGCCCGCCGAACTGACGGTCACGACATTCGCGTTCTCGCCGGTGCCCCGTGTTGCCACGAGCGGGTACGTGAAATCAACGGTGTCGACGTTCGGCAACCCGAGGTCCACGCCCTCGTACTGGAACTGGATGTAGTTCGGGAAGGCGTCGGCGGCTTGCGGCGGGAAGCCGCTGCCGGCAGGGGTCAGTCCGAAGGCCATGTCATCGTCCCATCACGAAGGGGCGCGGGCGAGCGCGCTGCGAGCCTTCGTTGTAGGCGCGCTGCACGTCGGCCTTGCCGTTGCTGACTGCGGAGTTCCAGATGGCCTCGTACTTCTCGGCCATCTTCGGTTCGGTCCAGGGCTGCCCAGGGATGCGCAGCAGGTGCATGAGCGCGCCTGCTTCGATGCCGGTGCTGTACTTCTTGAGCGGTTCGCTCGGTACCTGGGCCACGCCATCCTTCGGCTGCAGCACCACCGTCACCAGCATGTTGTACGCTTGGTCGGGCGTCGGGTAGAACGCAATCTGCCCTTCCGGGATGTAGCAGTAGCGTTGCGGCCGGCTCGGCTGCGCGTTCGGATCCCACAGGCTGGAGTCCTGCGGAGTCAGAGGCAGGGTGCGCGGCGTTGAGAGGCCGGCGCCTTGCAGCGGCGTGCTCGACGCTGCGCGCACGCTGATGATCTCCAAATACGGGTCGCTGCCTAGGTCGTAGACCATCGTGTTGGCAACGGTTTGCCCCGGCACCGTGTCGCGCAGCCAGCGCGTCTCAGCGCACCAGTCGCGGTACGCCTTCACGTAGGCGCGGCGCAGCAGCGTGCTGGGGGCCTTGCGCACCACCTGCGCGATCGCGGCCAACTGATCGAAGACGTTGACGAAGGTCGTCATGCCACCCCCGGCGATTGCGAAGTCTTCGGCGCCACGGCCACCTGGCCTTGCGACTTGAGGCCGAGCGCCAGGCGGGCCTCGTTCATGAAGGTCTGCGACTTGCTGAGGTCTTGGCGCACGGTGTTCTTCGTGAAGGCCAGCGACAGCATGATGCGCTCGATGGGGTACTGGTAGGCGTCGCTCAACGGCAGCGCCTCGCCGCTGGAGCCGGTGAGTTCCGCCGGGATGGCACCGTAGGTGATGCGCACGCGGCCGGCGCCGTCGTTGGGCGGGAACACGTAGAACTTGCGCGGCGTGCGCGGGTCCGAAGCGTAGTTCTCGACCTCGGTCTGCCGTGTGGCCGCGGGCCAGAAGCGGTTCTCTTCTTGCAGGATTGCAAGATCCGTCTGAGTCACTGCGCGGCCGGATGCCTCGTTGTCGGTGATGTCGATCAGCGCGGTGCCGTCAGCCGGCAGATCCTGCGCGATGCCGGCCACCAAGGTGACGAAATCGCGCAGGGGGTAGGCGTCGAGTTTCAGGTCGCCGCAGATCAGCCGGATCGCGAGGTTCAGGTTGGCAACATGCTCGGCGCGCGACCAGGTGCGGAAAGCCGTGTCCAGCAACGTGCGCGCCACGTTGTCGATGATGGTGTCAACGGACACGGCCATTCGCCACCTCGTCAGGCCAGATTGCCCGCCTCGGCCGCCAAGCGGCGCAGTTCGGAGCGCATCTTGTTGTGGTGCATGTCCTCGGGGAACTTCACGCCGTACTCGGAGGCCGCGAACGCGACCATCTCCGCCGGCGAAGCCTTGCCGATGTCGAACGCCTCCTCGGCGCTGGGCGCCGGGTCACCGTGACCGAGCGATCGCAGCCACGCCATGCGCTCTTCCAGGGTCGCCTTGGGCGAGCCGGTGAAGACGCGGTACTTGGCATGGCCGCGCAGGCGGGCGACGTTCGGCATCAGGCGGCCATCGTCCACGTGGATGAGAAAGGGGTTGCGCTTGTCCTGCGCGGTCTGCGCGCGCCGGGCGGCAAGTGCGGCTTCTTGGGCGTCGGTGATCATCGGGTCTCTCCGGGGTGATCAATGTAGAAACCGGCGCCACCAGGGCGCCGGCTGTGAAACGCGAACTCCGATCAGGAGCCCGCGGGCGTGGTGCCCGGCGTGTAGGCCGGGCGCTTCATCTTGCCCGCTTCGCCGTTCTTCTGGGACGGGCCCAGCGGCGTGTGCGGGTAGCGCGCCTTGGCCTTGCCGCTCGCCTGGGACTGTTCCTTCTGGATCGTCTCGGGCGGCACCTTGACCGGGAAGTTCGCGCCGTAGGGGTTGCTGGTCTTCATGGATCTGCTCCTGTGTGGTGGGGCGAGATGGGGTACTTACGCACCCCATCTTACGCCGATCAACCCTTGGCGACCACCGCCTGGCCGACGTACTTCGGGCCGATGACTTCGTAGCCGAACACCATCAAACCCCGAATAATATACCCGAAGTCATTGGGGTTATCGATCATCTGGCACTCGACGATCTGGGACGCGAAGGTGAGGCCGGCGCTGTGGCCGAACATCACGTAGCTCGCGGGGCCCGGGCTCGTCTGCGTCAGCAGGTTGCGGCTCTGGTAGATCGTGAAGCGGTCGATCTCGCCCACCTTGCCGTTGCGCAGGATGGACACGCCATCACCGGCCAGCGACGCGATGCGCAGATCGGACTTCTTGATCAGGGCGATGAACCACGGCGGTGCCACCATCCAACGGCCCTCGTCCGACACGTTCTGCTCGTCGAGCACCGTGCCGCAGTCGACGATGAAGTCCACCACGTCGGTCTTGGAGACCGTGCGCGGCGTCGTCGAACTGCCGAGGTTGATGTTGGCCGAATCGGCGCCGGCGGTGTTGCCCGAGTTGGCCGCCGCCACGTCCGCAGGGATCGTGGTGAGCATGTCCGCGTCGGCCGCGATGCGCAGCTGGATCGAACCGTCGTTGGCGAAGATGTCGGCCAGGTCGAGGTCCGACTGGCGCGAATCCACCGTCGACAGCGCGACCGCGAACGACTTGGCCTGGTCGATGGCCAGCGTCACCGAGTTGTTGGTCGGGTACTGCGGGTTGAGGCCCGCGCCCGCCACGTAGTCGGAGACGGTCACGTCCGGGATCGTGCGGATCTTGACCTGCGCGCCGAAGCCCACGATCTCGCCCTCGTAGTCGGTCGAGGCGATCTCGCCGAACACGGTGGTCTTGTAGAACTTCTCGACCAGCTTGGCCGAATACAGTTCCGGGTTGAAGTTGATGGTGCCTGCCGGGCCGTAGTCCGGAAGACCCGATGCGATGGGAACGCCCATGGTGTGCTCCTGTGCGAAAGGCGTTGCCGGTCACCTACCGGCGCGGGAGCTTCAACCTCGCTTCGAACTCTGCGCGTTCCTTGTCCGTCACGAATCCGACATCACCGGGCTTCTTGGTTGCTGAGCGCTTGAAGAAGTCCTTGATCTCGGCCTGAGTCGGGTAGCCCGTTCCGGCGCCACGCGGCAGTTGGGGAGGGGTGTCGCCACCAGTCGCTCCGCTGCCGCTCGGTGCAATCGGGGGTTCCGGCACCTGCGGGACGGCCGCAGCCGCTTGCGCGAGGTATGCCTGGAACATCTTCACCACCTTCGGTGCGTCGAGACGCGCGCAATGGCGGGTGAGGATATCCTGCCGAACCATTCCAGTCGCCGCATCTTCCTCGTCCAGCCAAGCCAGCCAACCCTCGTCTTTGTCGAGGACTCGGTAGTTCGGGACGGCCTCTTCGATCGCGTCTTCGAACTCCGCCACCTTGCGCTGGGCTTGGGCTTCCGAGTCTTCCTGCTGCCGAGTAAGCAGCGGTTTGATCTCAGTGGCCACGGTCTCGCGAGCGACCTTCATCGCCGCGGCCACGGCCGCCTGCGCCATTGCGGTGGCATCCTCTTCGCCCAGGTTCTTGATCTGCTCGGGGGAGAAGAACTCCTCCAGGTTGATCGCCACCGATGGCGTCGAGGCCGGTGCTGCCTGCTGCAGACGGAGAACTTCCGATCGCAACTGGTCGTTTTCCTGGCGGATCGCGCTCAGGGTTGCCTTGTGCTCGTCCTCGCGGGCGCGGAGTCGACCGGCGACGGCTTCGAAGCGGTGCTTCCAGTACGTCGGGTCGCTGTGCCGCGGATCCTCGGGCGGGTTGGGCGCCTTGGGTGCGTTGGCGTCAGGGACGGCGGCTGCCGGTGCGTTCGGTGCATCCGAGGGCGCTGCGGCTGCCGGGGCCTCCGGGTCGGGCTGTCGGGGTGTGCGGGGCGCGGTAGCGGCCGCAACACGGTTCACAACGGCGCGAGGGAGTCGCGTTTCATTCGAAGGCTGTGAAGCCTGCTGCATGTGGGTTCTCCGAGGTCCGGTGCGCGATCAGCGTCCGGGGAATCGGTTTCGCAGGGGGCGAAGGCGGGCCCTGTCTATTGCGTGGCATGCCGAGTCGGTGAGGTGACCGAGGGCCTGCTACGGGTCAGCTTCTGCTCGGCCTGTGCGATGTCGGCGATCATCTCGTCGACAGCGAGAGCTCGGCCTTGCCAACGGAGAACCTCTTCCCCGGTGACGGCGCGCAGCTTGTCGTTGCACTCGGTCTGCTTGGCTTGCAGCAACTGGAGGAGACGGCGGCCGTCCGGCGACTTGTTCAGTCGGGCCAGGAAGGCGAGGTCGTCTGCGTCCAGGTGCATGTGCGCGAATTCTATGCTTCTGCGTTATGAAATCGCAAGCGCTTATTCCCCGAGCAACCGAAGGGCCAACAGTTCAGCGTGCGCCTGGTTGGCCGCGCGCTGCACGTTGGTCAACCGCTCCTCGGTCTTGGCCAAGCGCTCGTTCAATGCCTTGATCTCTTCGGCCAGCGCCACCTCGCGCAACGCCGCAGTCTCAACCGCTGCGGTCAGCGCGCGCCACACGGCTTCCGGCACCTCGACGGCGGCCGACTTGGCGACCGGAGCGGGCGGCTCCGGTCGCTGCAGTGCAGCAACAGGCTCCGGCGCGGGCTGCTCGGGTTGCTGCGGTGCAACAACCGGCGCCGGCGCGGCAGGCGGTTCGGGTTGCTGCGGTGCAACAACCGGCGCCGGCGCGCGGGTGACCTGGATGGCCGGCAGCTTGACCTCGGGCGCTGCGACCGGCGCCGGCGCGACGAGCGCGCGCACGTCGCCCATCCCGGTGCTCTTTGGCGCGGTGGCCTGCTTGACCAGGGTCTGGATCAGCGGACTCGGCTTCGCGGCGGGCTTCGGTGCCTGCGGCTTGGGCTTCTTGCGCTCTTCCTTGAGGAAGCGGATGCGCACGTTGTGCTTCGGCGCACGGCCCAGGAACTCGGGGCTCAGCACCCCCGCGCCACCACCCGTGTCCAGCACCGCCGTCGCGCGCATGCTGCCGTCCAACGCCACCGGTGCGCTGATGTCGAGCACGAACGCGCCGTTGAGCAGCAGGTTGCCCGCCGCGGCCAGCGTGCCGGCCAGCGCCACCGGCGCAGCCTGCACCACGTTGAACGGCACCACCAGGCTGAGGTCGCCTGCGGCTGCCAGCGCGCCGGCGATCGACAGCGGTGCCGTCTGCGTCAGCGTGAAGGTGCCCTGGATCGTGAGATCGCCGGAGAGACCGAACAGACCGGACAGGCCGACAGCGGAGGTCGGCGCCAGCGTGAACGGGGCGACGAACTGCAGGTTGCCGCTGACACCGAAGGTACCGGCCACCGCCAGCGGCGCGGTAGGCTGCACCCCGAACGTGAGCGAGAGGTTGCCCGCCGCAGCAATGTTGCCGAGCACGGCCACCGGCCCGGTCGGCGCCAGGATCAGGATGTTCGGCGAGCCGTAGGCCAGGTTGCCGGACACCGCGGCCGCGCCGCTCACCGAGACCGCGCCGGTCTGCTGCAGCTGCCACGAGAAGCCGAGGTTGCCGATCACCGCCGCAGACGCCACCACTGCGATGGCACCGCTCTGCACGAGGGTGAGCGCCGAAGTGGCGTTGATGTCGCCGGTGACGGACACCGTAGCGACCATCGGAGTGATGTCCAACGGTGCGACGAGCTCGAAAGGCTCCCCGCCCACGTCGACTTCCGCGGCTACCCCCAGCGAGCCTACGATGCCGATCGGCGCCGTGGGCGTGAGCACGATGTTGGTAACGTCGCCCAGGCCAAACGGCCAAAGCGCGGCCGCGGAGCGGAAGCCTCGCGCGGTGGCGATCGAAAGGTCAGCAACGGTTGCCGCGGTGCCTGAAATGCTCAGGGTGCCGCTCTGCACCACAGTGAACGGCGCGACGTAGCTGAGGTCGCCGCTGAGCGCAGCAGCGCCGGCGACGGGGACTGCCCCGCTCTGCGTGATCACCGCAGGGGCGACGTAGCTGAGGTCGCCGCTGAGCGCAGCAGCGCCGGCGACGGGGACTGCCCCGCTCTGCGTGATCACCGCAGGGGCGACGTAGCTGAGGTCGCCGCTGAGCGCGCCTGCTGCGCCAATGTTGACGGCGCCCGATTGCGTCAGTGTGAACAGGGTACCGGCTGAGCCGAACCCGAACGGCCATGGCGCGGCAGCGGACGTGAAGCCGCCGGCAGCAGGCGCCGGGGTGTTGATTGGGATGGGGTACCCGACACCCGGCAGCAACCGGGTCTTCGCCGGATTGCCGCCGACGCGCCGCGCCATCGCTTAGCCTCTCAGTGTCGTGAACTGACCATTGTAGGTCGTGGCCGTGGTCGCGCTCTTGAGTATCTCCAACAGCGCCAAGCAGGCGTTGTCCATGATCCTCTCCAGACTGATCGAGGTCGTCAGGCCGTCCTTCTCACACACGAAGTTCGCGATGCCGCACGGCATGAAGGCGATCGGGTGGCCGATGGTGAAGTCGATCGCGCCAGTGGCGACCGCAGCCGAGCACTGCATCTGAGTGAGGTTCTTGATGCCGGTGTCACCACTGGCCAGCGGGCAGAACCACGTACCGGCAGGCTGGTCGAGCCGGTTGATGATGTTGCCGCTGTTTCCGGTAACGCTCGGCAGCGTCGCTCCAGTGTTGCCATCCTGATCGGTGTAGGTGCAGACCGTCCAGTTGTGCGCCGTGGCTGCGAGCGCAGTGCGGCACTCGATCATCAAGAAGTTGTTGCCTGCGTAGTCGGCAGCAGAAGTCGTGGCCGATTGATACCTCGTTGGAGTGCCACTCACCGCTTCCGTGGCCGTGCTGTTCATGGTCTTCGTGACACTGAACAGCCGGTCGTACAGCAGCAGCGTGTTCGGTGCCACAGACGCCACCGGATTGCCGAAGACGAAGTGCTGCGTACCGCTCGCCGGGTTGTCGAACGGCCATGCCCCGGTTGTGGCACTCGTCGGCACCGTGCCCCCTGGGGCTGCCCCGGCCGCGGCCCCGGCAGCCGGTTGATTGCCGACGTACCACAGCGTGTTGGTCGAGTTGACGACACCGGTGGTGCCTGCCTTGTTGAACAGGAAGGTGCGGTTGCCGCCTCCGAAGTACGCCGCCAGCGCAGCATCCAGCGAACCGATGGTTCCGCCCTGGCGCCGAGCTCGCGCCATCCGTGCGCGTTGTGCTTGCCGGTGCCTGCGAATGATGTGCTCGGCACGATCCATCGCGGACATCTCGTAGCCTGCGTCGATGGCGCCGATGAAGTCGCCATCCCTCGTCGCGTAGACCTGGCCGGGCACGCCGTGCACGGCGATCGGTTTGCCGTACCACTTGGCATGGGGGTTGCACATCGCCGCGCTCATCTGGGCAACCTTTTCGGCGCCCAACCACCGCTCCAGCCGATCCGAGTGGGTGTGTTGCATGTCAGTCGAGCCCCGTCAGAACGTCGGCACCCGTCGTGAAGGTGCCGGTCTTGGTGTACTGCGTGGTGCTTCCATCCGGCTTGCGCACCGTGATCGTCGTACCGCTGATCACCACGTCATTGCGCAGCGTGGTCGCTTCCAGCCACTCGGTGCCGGTCACCAGCGACTCGTACACGTTGGCGGGGAGCACGTCGCACTCCAAGCGCACCGGTAGCGCGCCCGCCACGTGCACGAAGATCACGAGTGACCCGAGCGTATCAGTGTCCGTCGCATCCAGCGTGGCGTAGTAGATGCCGTTGCTGATGTGCGTTGCACCGCCGCTGTTCTTGCTGGCGAGCGTGGTTGCGCCGGCCTTCCACAGCTTGATGTCCGTGTTGGCGATGGTCAGTGCGGTCTTCTCGGTGTTGCCATCCGTCGAGTCGACGAAGTAGCCCAGCGGGATCTCCTGACTGGCCGTGCTCTGCTTGAGTTTGATGGTCATGCGATCCCCTGTTGCTGGAGATTATGAAGGAACACCGGAACGGGGGTACCACCCCCCGCCGCGTCTTTGAGCGCGAGCGTGTAGAGCGCAGTGTTTGCTGAATCGTGCGTAAACGTGGCGCCCGATTGGCTTCCAGTGCCGGTGACGTTTTTGTAGACAAGGCGCCCAGCAAACGTGTTTACCGAGTCTTGATGAACCTCGACATCCGTCCACCCTGACGGAAGATTCAAGTTGACATTGGTGTCACCTGAATCAATCAGTACACGGGCGAGCAGCGTCGTCGCAGACGCAACGGCAGTGACAGATGGGGTGGTGCTTGTCGTTGTGGCAGAAGCAGACCCAACGGCCTCTGAATCAAACGCGCCAGCCGTATCAAACCCGGTGAACTCGTAAACCTCGATGCCGCAGAAGCAGAAACCGGGCAGCGTGATCGTGACCGTCATGGTCCCGCCCGGAATGTTCTGCACGTTGTCGCAGACAAAAGCCGCAGCCGCTACACCATTGCTGCCAGGCACCTGGGACGTGATCGCCCTCAGCGTGTACGTGTTCGCTGGCGAGCAGTTGTCAGTCGCAGAGGCGCCCGACCATGTGCGAGCGGTGCTGTTGTAGAGAGAACAGTCGATGACGATCTGGTTTCCTGCTGTCGGCTTGACAGACAGATTGATCGCACGCGGAGACGATCCGCCACTTAGCTCAAGGTCAGTGCCGAGCTTTTGAACGTAGGTGCCAGCCATCAGTAGATACCTGTCGGGATCTGCGTCTGAGTGCCGCCGACTGCGTACTCCCAGACGTACCGAGTGAGGGTCTGCGCGCCGCCGTCCACGCTGGTGCCGCCGCAGAAGCCGCGCGTGGGCGAGGCCGCCGCGCCGTTGGCCGCCGAGAAGAACGTCTTGATCTGCGACTCGAAGGGGTACGGCCACAGGTTGTCGGTGGTGAGCGCGTTGTAGTTGGCGTCGCCGTAGTGCGAGCAGAAGGCGCCGTAGGCCTTCTCGATGGTCGCGCCCACCGCCCCGCCGCCCGAGCCCTGCGTCGTGTAGGGCGTGCGCACGATCCACTGCGGCGCGCTCGTGAACGTCACCTGATTGGTGCCGGTGGCGTCGCCGTTCTCGTAGGCGCAGTAGCTCACCGAGCTGGGCACGCCGCTGATGGCCTGCGAGCCGCTGTACTTCGTGAACAGGCTGCTGTTGAGGTTCGGCGTCTCCGAGGAATCGACCACGGACATGCTCGAACTCATGTTGCCGCCGGTCAGCTTCGACCAGGTGCCGCCGGCCGTGCCCGAGTTGGTCGAGAAGATGCCTTGCGGTGCGCCGTTGCCGACCCCGGCGTAGCTGATGCCCCAGCCCACGCAGTCGGTCATCGTGGGCGAGGCGCCGCCGAGGTTGTCCACCACCATGAAGCCGGCGCGCGAGGTCTGCACGTTCAGCCCGATGCAGCCCTGGTACAGATTGCCGCTGGTGATCTTCGGGTTGTACCAGGCGCCCCAGGTGTAGGCGTCAGCGTTGGCCGTCGAGGCCGCGCGGATGCCGTCGATGGCGATGCAGTTCTGGTAGACCATGCTGCCCACCGCCGAGCCGCTGGAGTTGTCCCCGTAACAGGCGAAGGACGCATGCGGCTGGCCCGAGCCGCTGGGCGAGTATTCGTCGCAGCGCACCACCACGCGGCGGAACACGTTGAACTTGACCGTGCCGCCCGAGCCGCCGTTGCCGGTGTAGACGCCGTAGCGCATTGCCCCGCACAGCGCCACGTCCTGCACCAGATTGTTGCTGCCGGCCGCGTTGATCGGCTGCTTGTAGGCCTGGTAGGTGCCCGCCGCGCCGCGCGAGCGGTACAGGATGCGCGTCATCCTGTTGTTCGAGCCCAGGAGGTTGTACTGCGCCTCCTCGTCGTTGTTCTGCACGTCGAAGCACAGGCCATCAACCCACTGGTAGGTGCCCTTCTGGTTCACCACGCCCACGCCGAAGACGTTGCCGGTGGTCGTGTACTTGAAGGTCACGCCGAATGGCGTCTCGCCGCGGATGATGGTCATCGCGCTGAAGCTCGAGCCGCTGGCCCAGGTCGCGCCGTTGGCGCCGGTGCCGACCGTCAGCACGTTGACGCTGCCCGAGTCGTTGACGGTCACGCCGTTGCCGATGACGATCAGCTCGCCGCCGGCGGCCAGCGCCGCGAGGGCGTTGACCATCGTGAGCTTGGGCGCGCTGCGCGAGGTGCCGGCGTTGCTGTTGCTGGCGTTGCCGGTGGTGTTGGCCGGGTCCACGTACAGCGTGGCGCCACCGCCGCGCGCTGCCGCCAGCGCGGCCGAGTACATCGCGTCCCAATCGACCGAGCCCCCGCCACCCGCCCCGATCGTCAGCCCGCCACTGGCCGACGCCGCACCGCTAAGAGTGCGGACGGCGAGGGGCCGGAGCAGGCGAAAGCGCGTCACGACTCACGACAGCTGCAGGCTCAGCGTGAGGCCACCAGGACAGGACACTGAGGTGGCGCCCGAGGGCACCACGTTGTCGGTCACGTTCAGATCCGCGCCCGAGGTGCCCACCGTGCCGGTGATGATCGCCGTGCCGCCCGCATCGCGCAGCTTGAACGTGTTGATCGTGCCGGCCACGGGCGTGCTGTCCGTGCCGATGGCGTTCGACACCGCTGTGGACGGGCTGGCCGTCGAGGCAGCAGCGAACGCACCGCCCGAGGTCTGGAACGGCAGGGCCGCCAGTTCGGTCGAGGTGGCCAGCAGTTGGAAGTCACCACCGGCCAGCAGCGCGGTGATGCCGTCGAGCGCGGCTTTGCGCGCCGAGTTAGCGATGGTCAGTGCCATGGGGTTGCTCCTGGGACGATTGCGACGCCTGTGCGTCGAGAGTGGGGGACTCGGTGGGTTCGTCGGTCAACGGCACCGAACCCTTGAAAGCGCAGGTGCCGATCACCTGGCCGGCGGCGTCGTGATAGACCAGTTCCCCGCTGATGCCGAGGCGCATGTTGACGCTCTTGACGACCTGTTGCATGGTCTACTCCGTTTCCGCACCGGTGATGAGCCCTTGCTCATCCTTCTGGTACTTGATCTTGGTGGGTCGGTTGCCCTTGGCCTCGGCCATGGCGCCAGCGACGGCCTGCTTGACGATCTCGCGGATGAAGTCGCCTTGCTTGCCTTGGTCCTCGCGCGCCGCGATGGCTTGTTCCTTGCTGGCGTCGAGCTCGGCCTGGAACTGGATCTTCTCACGTTCGAAGTTCTGCGCCTGCTCGATCTGCTGTTGCTGCGCGTCGGCGGCGGCCTGCTGCATCTGGCCCAGCACCTCGTCGGAGGGCACCACGTCGTCGACCGGCAGTTCCATCGCGCTGGCCACTTCGCGCAGCAGTGCCGCGCGGTACTTGGCCGTGATGATCTGGCTGTCGATCGGGTTGGCCGTCATGCCCAGGAACTGCATGCGGCGCTGCTGCGCCGACTCGCGGATCAGGATCGCCGCGGCGCCGCGCGGGATGACGATGTTGTCGCCCTTGATGCTCTCGTCCTTGTTGTAGAGCATCTCGTTGTTGAAGGTTACGTTGATCGTCGGGGCGATCACGTTCATGTCCACGTTGCTGATGGCGCGACGCAGGCCCTTGGCCGCATTGTTCATCAGCATGCTGAGACCCTGCGCCGTGTCACCCGCGCCGGCGGCCACGCCGTTGCCGTAGGTGTAGCGCGGCACGCCGGTGGCGTCGTCAGCGCGCATCTCCCACTTCTCGTAGAGCAGCATCAGGTTGTTCGTGTTGTCGCTCGGCTGGAAGAAACCGATGCCGGGGTTCACGCCCTGCGTGGGGTCGCTCTTGAGTTGCCACAGCTTCCACGGGAAGATTTCCATGGTCTGCTCGCCGTCCGCCAGGCGGTCGGCGTGCACCCAGACCATCGGGCCCGAGGCCATGCTCATGTTGTTGGCTTGCGCGCACGCGATGGCGTTGCACATCTGCTGCGGCGTGCTGGCCAGGTCCGGAATGCTGCGGCCCCAGAACGATCCGGGGATCTCGTCGTAGCACGCCTTGAAGTACGGGCGCATGCCCAGCGGATCGGGGTTCAGGCGGGCGTACAGGACGTAGCGGCCGCACAGCAGGACGTTGACCTCGTACTCGCGGGTCTCTTCCAAATCCTCGGCCACGCCCCAGGACATGAGCTTCCAGCCGGGCACGCTGCCCCAGTAGTTCAGCGCGTCGATGACGCCCGGCGGCGACAACCACATGTAGAGCGTCTCTTGCTCCAGGCGCTGGCGCTCGGCCTCGGTCCACAGCCAACCTTCCAGATGGCCGTTGTAGTAGTCGCGCAGGGCCTGGTCGATCTGGTCGTCCTGATAGCCCGGCACGCCCTTGAGGTCGTGCAGTTCCTCGCGGCGGAAGCGCACCCGTTCAATGAAGTCGCCCTGCTGCGGTGAGCGCGACTGCGGCGCCGGGTAGGCGTCGAACGGGCTGACGCGCTCCCAGGTCGGGGCGGGGTCGTTGCGCACAATGGGCTTGAAGCCGTCACCCCACTCCAGCGTCTTGTGGCGGGTGT
>WBZU01000741.1_pt1 | contig 26609 bp, 17 predicted proteins | sample 5204311 | NCBI WGS metagenome assembly WBZU01 (sample SAMN12344359, study PRJNA552823) | activated sludge metagenome | biome: Activated sludge suspended growth; feature: Nitrification reactor; material: Wastewater; isolation source: activated sludge from nitrification reactor of wastewater...
GTTCGAGGATGCCAAGGGCAAAGAACTCGTGAACATGCAGGCCGAGAAGGACCTGAAAAAACTCGTCAAGCACGACGAAAGCGTGACGATTGGCAATGATCGGACGAAGCAGATTGGTCATGACGATGCATTGGTGGTGGGGCACGATCGCACGCGTCAGGTGGTGCACGACGAAATGGTGCAGATTGGCCATGATCGTACACGACTTGTGGGGAACAACGAGACCGTGACCGTTGGTGTCAATCGGACGAAGACGATTGGGGGGAACGAGACACTGACGGTTGGGAAGAACCAGAACGAGAAGATCGGAAAAAACCGCTCGGTCAAGGTTGGGAAGAACCACGACGAGAAGATAGGGAAGAACAAGAGTTTGAAGGTGGGTGGGATGTCCACCGAGATGGTGGCGCTGGCGAAAACCGAAACGGTGGGGCTCGCTTCGGCGGAAACGGTGGGAGGCGCGAAGGCGCTCACGGTGGGCGCGGCGTATGCGATTACGGTGGGTGCAATGATGAAGACCACCGTGGGGATGTCGCAATCAAATAGTGTAGGGATGTCGCAATCGAATAGCGTTGGCGATTCGCAAAGTGAAACGATTGGGAAGCTAAAGACCGTCACGGTGGGTGAGAAGATTACGATTACCTGCGGTGAGAGCACGTTGACGATGGATAAGGAAGGAAAGATACTCGTTTCCGGGAAGAACGTTTATGTCGAAGGCACGGAAACGGTAAATGTAAATGCCAAAGGTGATGTAAATGTCGAAAGTGCAGCGAATGTAAACGTCAAGGGTCGCAAGATCAACATGAATTGAAATGCGGACGGTCATTCCTTACGTCATTGAGCGGCACGTCGACGAAGCCTCGTTTCTTTGGGAACGAAGGCAGCGAGCGAGTATTTCTCCCATTTATGATTTTGGAGACGTGGTCGAAATAGATGAACGCCTCGAGGCGAATCTCGACGGAATCATACTCGCCGATAAAGTTGGACTCGAGAAAGCTGAAGTTGCGTTGGATATTGCGAATACGGCGGCGGAATTGTTTGTGGTGGCATTTGTGGCGGCAATGAGTGGTGATGCGATGGCTTTTGCCAAGTTCCTCGTAAAAGCCCAGCAAATGGAAAGCGGAGATGACGCCATCGTGTCTGCGCTCGAATGGTTGCCTGTGCAGCGCGCCGAAGCGGTTTTAAATGAGCTGATGGAGGACTCGTCAGCCGCATTTTTGCGGAGCATTGGAATTCGTGCGTATGTCGTGCGGCGCGAGGACTTGGGAAGTCGGTTGGAACAAGCGTGTATGTCGTCGGATGCGTCTGTTCGACATGCCGCGTTGCGTGCTATTGGCGAATTGGGTCGTCGCGACTTGTTGCCCATGTTGCGTGAAGAAATTCGTTTTCAGGGCGAGGATGCAGTGCCTTGGGCCGTATGGTCAGCGGCTCTTCTAGGTGAATCCAATGCGCATCGGTTGTTATGGTCGATTGCGGAGCAAGGCGAAAGGGACAAGGCTGCGGCGGCGTGTGATCTTGCGTCGCGTTGTGGCAAAGCGGACGAAGTAGCTGCTCGTCTCGAGAAGCTTGCACAGTCGCCAGCGACACTGGAAGTTGCGCTTGTGGGCGCTGCGGCCCGAGGGGATTGTGCTGCAATTCCCTGGGTACTGGAGGTCATTGCGCATTTACCGGAGCACGCGCGTCGGGCTGCTTGGGTATATGCGACGATAACAGGAGCTTCATTGGAGTCAGCATTGGCCAATCGAGTGCCCACGACGGTCCCGTCGGATCAAATGCTCACGACGATGCTCTTGAATCCTTATGAGGATCTGCCTACGCCGGATGTGGCAGCCTTACGTGCGCATTGGGAGCAGATTCGTTCGGGATTTTCGGTGGGAGAAAGGCGGCTCGCTGGGCGGATCATCGAACCCGGATGGCTTGTTGAGTGTTTGCATCATGGAAAGCAGCCTTGGCGAGCATCCGCCGCGATCGAAATCGCGCGCGGGAGTGGTAGGTTGTTTCCGGTGACGAGTTTGAGTCGAATACAAAAGTCATGGTTTCAATCTGCAACGATTACACATCGTGTATCACAACGACTTCATTGACGGCGCTTTATGGAGATCATCAACGGTACCAAATTTGTCATGGATGTGCAGTTGGGCATGGACCACCACGGCAAACGTTTTCTCGTTGCGGAGGCGAAAGCGACGTTTCGCATTCCCGAAGAGGGAAGTCGTGTGCCAATGTTGGCCGAGCAGCAACAACCGTTGTTGGCGAGTGATGTCTTTGAGGCTGAACCCGGGCTGAGCAATCCGTTTTTCGAGGCGGATGGTGCATACTCCAAACCGCGGTGCGATGTCGTGGTCAAAGCGACGGCTCATGCGCCCGGTGGCAAAGCCGTATATGCAATGGACGTGGCTTTCCGCGTCGGTGCTTGTTCGCGCTCGGCCCACGTTGTAGGAAACCGACGTTGGAAACGAGGACTATTGGGGTTGACCCCTTCGGGTCCCGAACCATTCGTTCAAATGCCCATTACGTACAGTCGTGCATTTGGAGGTACATTGATGCATCAAGGGAGGGCCCATGCCTTCATGGCGAATCCCATTGGTTGTGGATTTGGAGGGGTTCCAAGCGATACCAGTTTGGTGGATGCTCCAGTACCCAATATCGAATTCCCGGGGGAGCCGATTGAAGATCCACGCGGTAACTATCGCCCGACGAGTTTTGGGCCAGTGGGCCGAAGTTGGGCCGGACGTATCGAGTACGGCGGGACGTACGATCAGCAATGGATTGACGATGTGTTTCCCCTTCCACCAGCGGATTTCGACACACGTTATTTTCAATGTGCACCCGCCGAGCAACAGATTGATTTCCCTCGCGGTGGTGAAGAAGTTGGGTTTTTGAATCTGCATCCGAAACGGCAGCATGTCGTTTTCGCGCTGCCTTCACTCGATCTTGCAATGGTCGTGCTCGACCACGAAAGACGCCCCCATCGATTGCGTCCTGTCGTCGATACCCTTGTATTTGACCTTGATGCCGAAATTTTTACGGTTGTTTGGCGGGCTCAGCACCCACTGCGCCGAAGTTTGGATGAACTCGATGCATTGGCTGCTGGAAACTTGTGTAAGCGGTGGTGGAAAGCACGTGTTCTCGGGACCGCGGATTGTGGTTGTGGTGGATTCGAAACCAACGATGAGGACATTGCTCCGGTATCGGAGGTGCTCGAATGACGATTTCTACTGGTCGAAGAATGCGCGTCCTGGGCGCGGGTGCAGTCACGAGCGTTGGGCATTCATTGCCTGCGACGGCCCTGGCCATTCGGGCGGGAATTGACAACTTTCACGAAACGCATTTTTATGACCGTCGAGGCAACCCAATTTCAGGGGCAGCCATGGAGTTATTTGGGCCGTTGACGCCCAATTCGCCGCGAGTTGGTGGCGCAAAGAAACTCGGCACTGCATTGGCATGGGCCGTCGAAGAATGTGTGCGGAACGCGCAGGTGCGTCTGCCGTTGCCGTCCTCGGTGCCGTTGGTTTTTCTTGGTGATGACGCGCGACCTGCCCCGCTTGTTGAGGCGGCCGAGTTATGTCGTCAGTCGTGTGCAAGCTTGTTTCAGGGGTCGAACTCGTTGCAAATTCACACCTACATGGCTGGCGAGGCGTCGTGCGTGGACGCGCTGGAAGCAGCGCGAATGTATTTGGCACAAGGCGCGCCGTACGTGCTGGTAGCCGCGGCAGACTCGTGGCTTCGCGTGCCCGACATTCAACATGGTCTCGATCACGAGCGGTTATTGGCGAGCGAATCGGGTTTTGGGTTTGTTCCTGGCGAGGGGTCGGCGGCATTACTTCTTGTGCCGGTAATGAATTCGGCGCAAATGGGCGACGTGACGATTGCGGGGATTGGGCGCGGCGTCGAGCCCGCACCACTGTTGAGTGACGAGCCTTGTTATGGTCGAGGGCTTGCGTCAGCTTTGCGTGCTGCGCTTGTCGAAGCTGGGTGGCAGCCGCATGAAGTGAACTACCGATTGTCGGATAGTGCCGGCGAATCGTACTTTGCGGAAGAGCTTGCCTATGCGTGGGCTCGCTTATTGCGGAAAGCGCAGCCGCAGGGCAACAGGTACCTGCATCCGGCGAGTTACTTGGGGCATATTGGGTGTGCCTTCGGGCCGATGATGCTGGCTTTGGTATGGCAATTTGCCCGGACAGGGCATTTGCCGGGCCCCAAGTCGCTCGTTCAATTGTCTTCTGGACGAGATTTGCGCGGCGGGATTGCGGTGCTTGCTGGAGTTTCATAGACATGGCCACTCACGTTTACGCCAATGGTAATGAGATTGCTTCGAAGTCCGCGGATGGCAAAGCTCGAGCTCAAGGTGACGTTTGTCATACCCCGCCTCCGGCGGCTGCTGGGCCATTTCCGCCGGGCGTTCCCACGATGTATCCGAATACGTGTCTGGCATCAGATATCACCAATGGCAGTCGCACGGTATTTATCGTCGGCAAGGAGATTGCACTCGAGAAGAAGAGCTACTTCAAGACGAGTTATGGTGACGAGCCGGCGACGAAAGGTTTGGCGAAGGGGGTCATTTCTGGTGCGGTGCAGGGGCGAGGGTATTTTCAGACGTGGTCACCCGACGTGAAGGTCGAGGGGTTGAGCGTTACGCGGCATAACGACAAGGTGAGTCATAATCATAAGAATCCCACCAACACGGGATTGTTTCCGTATTTGTCTCGCCATTGGTTGACTGGTGGCCATGATTGCAAGAAGGAGGAGGAACGGATAGAAAAAGCGTGCAAGAAGGAAAAAGAGGAAAAGGATCCTGAGAAACAGAGGCTCAAGCCAAGCCGAAAGCGGCGGTTCAACCTCAAACGCAAGCCTCCCAAGAGTGGGCCGACCAAGAAAAATGACAGCGATTGGCATTGGACGGATGATCATTGTGACGGTTTGGAATTGAAGCCTAGTCTTACGGCGGCACAGGACATGCTCGCGGAAGCGGAAAAAGGCATCCAAGAGCTCAATGTCGAGCAGGCGCTCGTGGACGCGGCAAAAAATAAGCTTTATGATTTCATTCAGGATGCGATAGTCAAAGGAAGCGCCAAGCTTGCTGCCAAAGCTTTGGGCAAGCAGGCCCTTGGTAGTTGGGTGCCACTCATTGGCAACATTGCGATGGGAGCGTGGTCAGCCTATGATGCATGGTCGCTGTACGAGGACATTGATCAACTTCAGGAGCTCTACGAAGAAGTTACCGACTATGTAGGCACGTTAAAAGATAAGCTTGGCGACCTCAATAAATTGCTGGATCGATACAAGACAGAGGGAGCAAGCGAAGGTTTGATGGCTGATGTGATGGACGCACTTGCAAACATCAATCGATGCACGCGTTATCGCAAATGCAATCTCGTTCCATATCGCAACAAATATGGGGGAGGGAAAGTCGAGCCGGCCGATAAGGGGGGGTGTTGTCCAGGGCAAACCGGACACCACCTCGTACCTGACGCACTTACCAAAAATGGTGCGTGTCCTGGCTACAACAAGCGAGATGCTCCGACGGTTTGTGTCGAAGGCAAGGGGCACGACCATGGGAGCCACAAGCGCGTGCATGATGCGAACGACAAGATGTTGGGGATCTTTGCGAACAAGGCTGGCGAAGTATCGATGCAAGGCGCGATTGACGCCGCGGTCGCCTCGCATACTGCTGCATTTCCGCTATCCAAATGCGACCCATATTGTATCAAGATGCAGCTGGAAGCGTATTATATGGACAAGTGTCCCAATGCGAAACTCAAGGCTCTTGACAAGGATGGCAAGGTTGTCAAAGGTGATCTTGTAGATGCCGAAGAGTTGATAGCTGAGTAGTGGGAGGAGCAGGAAGAGGTGCCCGGATGGAGGTTGTTGAAGCATTTATTCCCAAAGCTGCATGGGCAAAGACGTTCGAGGGCTATACCATCGTGGATGTCGCTTTGCGTGGCAATGGATACGTGTATCTTCTATTGCGACAGGTATTGCCTGAAGAGGAATCGAGCTCATTGTGGGATTTCGAGATTCCAACTCGGCTGGCGGTCATCGGTTTGGATCGTGCCGAGCCAATGAAGAGATTGGCTCATCAAGGATTGGCCGACTTCAGGCGACCCATTTGTGGAGTTTCGATTCGTCCTATTGCTCAAGGCATGGCGGTCGCATCGAATGGGAGTGTTTATGCCACCGGTAGCAAGAAAAGCGGCATTGAACGTGTCGTCGAAGGCGACAAACCGGCTGGGCTGACAAAAATACGATGTTTGTTTGGATATGCATATGCGGTGGGGCTGCATCGAGAAGTGTTTCGACGTACTGATGTAGGAAAATGGGAGCGATTATCAAGCGGAATTCCACCAACTGCGCCTGAGCATGAAGCGGTCGGTGGAGTGTTCGACATTGGGTTCCAAGACATTGATGGGTTTGCTGAAAACGATATCTATGCCGTTGGTGGCAAGGGTGACGTATGGCATTATGATGGCGCTCGTTGGCGTGCCTGCGATTTTCCAAGCAATTGGCCTTTGTTCACCGTTTGCTGTGCTCCGGATGGGCATGTATATATCACCGGTGAAGGCGGGACTATCTTCCAAGGCCGACGAGACACCTGGCGGCGAATCGTTCAAGATGAAATTACAGTGCCATACAACGATTCCCTTTGGTTTCAAGGGAAATTGTGGCTCGCTTCGGATTATCGGCTAAGCGTCTTGGAAGGCAATAGTGTCACGAGGCCAAACTACAAAGGAAAACCGGTTCCAATCTTTGGTCACATGGATGTTTCGGAGGGGCTTCTCGTTGTTGCGAGCCCCGAAACTGTTCGACTCTATGACGGAACAACCTGGCGGTTGCTGGTCGGCCCGCAATGAATGCTCATTTCAAGTGTCGGTCGTTTGGTCATTGGAGGATTTCATCGAATGCGTAACCCGACGCCCCACCTCGACGGTGAACCATGTGAAGTCGTGCACTCGAGCAGTAAACCAACGGTCCCCGAATCGGACTCATTGTCATTGCCAGCGCTCGTTGACTTCGTTCTCACGGATCAACCGCAACACGCCCTCCCCACCCATATCGACGGCGTCCTCGTGGGCCGTATCGTCACGCTCGACGCCCCTGACGCCCCACACGTCATCTTCCCCCACGCACCGCCCGAGGGTCTGCCCGCGCGCGCAATGCTGCCCCTCACGCAAGCCGATATCGGCCGCGATGTCGCATTGATGTTCGAAGCCGGCAATCCTCGACGCCCGATTGTCATGGGCCGAATGGCGACCGCAGTTGCTGAAGAAAAACCTCCGGTCATTGAGGCCGAAGTCGACGATCGTCGCATCGAAATCGAGGCCCAAGAGCAGCTCGTCCTGCGCTGTGGTGAATCGAGCATTACGCTTACGCGCTCTGGAAAAATCATCATTCGCGGCACGTACGTCCTCACGCGCTCATCTGGCGTCAATCGAATCCAGGGCGGCTCGGTCGAGATCAATTGACTCACCAATGGTTTCAGGCGCGCTGGTCAGTGTAAAACAAAGGAGGCGTTCAAGTGAGTTTATTTAATGGCCGAATTTTCAACCTGTCCGACACGGCGCTGTGGGTTGTCGCCTACGGTGTGGCTTATCGTCTCGATGCAAAGCGCGCGTCACCTCGCAGCCTAGATGCCGACGGAATCCGAGCGGTCAATGGCGAAGTCATCTACTGGGCCCTGTGGCCGCATTCCTCTTGGTGGAAAATCTGTGACTTGGAAGATGCCGTCTTGGGGCGCAATATCTTCGGCTCATTATCTTTGAAAATCGATTGGTTTCCAGCCTCTCGGGCTGTCGACGATGACGAATTTGGTCCCATTACGTACGATAAGACTCCCGGTTGGGGAGTTCCCATTCTGTAACTCGATTACCCAAGCGAGGAAGCGCGAATGTGTTTCGCCACCTCCTTCGCCAACCCCACATCCTCCACCATTTTCTTTGCCCAGATCCGAATGATCGGCATGTGCGCCTCTTCCTGAATGCGCAACTCCTCAAGCACAGCCTTCTCCCGCACTCGTTCCATTCCGACAACCAATTTTGCATAGTCGTCCACTGTGATCGTCCCACGAAACCCTTCCACCCGTTTCACGTACGCTGCATCGTATTGTGCAGCCAATTCGTTTTTTCCGTGCGCATCCTCTTCCTCGAGCGCCGCTTCCCATCGGTCTTCGTTCTTCGTCCACGCTCGTTCGGTCAGATCGTGTGCATCGAGCACTTTCGCGCGCTCGATATGTCCCTCGGCGAGCTCCGCAGCGATTGCTGCCGTTTCCTCGAGCGATAACTCGACAATGTCGCCTTCGTCCGCTTTCTCCGAAGCAATATCAGGTTCGATGGCAGACTCTTGCGCCTTCGCATTGTCAACTTCCGGCGGCATCTCCCCCTTCGCCAACGGTCCAATCATCGCTGGTGGCGCCACATTCTCTTTCTTTGCAGACTGCAATTCAACGGGCGCCGGTAGTTCAGGAGAAACCACTGGCTGATCCCACCCCGTACGCTCATTTGCGTATGGACTTGCCACAAAAGAGGGTGGCTCTGGCGCGGTTGGCACTGCAAACGGTGTGGCAACAGTCGATATCGCCTGATGTGCCATCGTCGGCTCGAATCGCGAGGCAGCATTTTCGTCGCGCTCAAACGGAATTGCTTTTGCCCCAAGCTTATCCAGTGACACAAACATTGTGCCGGTGCCGTCGTTCTCCTCCTGCGTCGCCGGTGCGTATCTCCCCAAAGCATTCGATTGAGCCAAACTTGAGAATCCAGCAAGAAATGGCAGAGCTGGACCCATACCCGTTGGTGCAAAACCAATCATTGTGCTTTCTGCATCCGGCTCAGCGTCAACCGCATGGCCAGCACTTTCCGCCCCGCTCGCGGGTTCGAGCATTGGCATTCCATCCACCCAAATCGCAATGCGCCCTGCCTCCTGCGGATGACGCAACCCAATTCTCCCCCGCCAAACCACGCAGCACACCCCGCGGTCCGTGTCAATCCAGAGTGTGTCCCCAACAAGCGCAATTTCTTCTCGCTCGCCCGTTGCACGATCCGCAATTGCACGAGGCTTCAGTCCAGGCAGATTCGTCACGAGTCGCGCATGGTCCGCATGCAACTTCTCCAAGACAAGCCGCTCATTCGCCCGTATTTCCGCAACATTTTGATCTGGAGGTGCCGCCAGGAAAAACGTCGGGTCAAAATCTGCTGGCAATGGTTGCGCGTTCCATGAACCATTCAAAATCGACCTTGACAAACGACCAAGTCGTGATGTTCGTCCGGGCCATGTCAGCGCTACAGGTCCGTAACACGTTGGGGCAAACGTATCCGATCGTTTGGATACGAAGTGGCCCAGAGGTTGCAAATTGCCAATCGCGACGGTGCCATACGCGTCCATCGCGCCATCGAATCGCTTTCCGACTGGGTTCGCCGATTCTGGACCACCCGACGCTCGCTCCCACACGAGCGGCATTTCGGTAAAACGTTTTCCTTCGAGCAACTGCCCATCGAGCGCTCGAAACGCGCGGTCGCACCAAACTTCGATGGACTTGTCCATTTCGCCTACGACAAACCGCGTGACCATGTTCCGCACAGGCTGCTTTCCAGGAGCGTACGCGTGCCCGACGAGCAAGACATCCGCGCGCGGTTTGTACGGAACGACGTCACTCGGAATCCGCACACTTCTCCGCGGATCATCGTCATGGAAGCGATCGCGTTCGCAAATGGGATCTTGCTGCGGGGCGAGCTGCGAAATTCCAGGATGTAAAACGAACGTCGCTTTAACGATGACGGTCAGGGCAAACGCGCCCGAGGTGGCCTGCCAAACGACTTTCGACGCGACGAACGGACAGAGTGTAGCGAGGTCCATGCGTTTTCCTCTTCGAGAATACACGCCATCCCGACGATCGGGCAAGGCGGTCATCGCGGTTGTTGAAAAATGCATCGTGCCATGAAAAACTGTAATCGATTGCGCGAGTCGCGCAAATTGGTTCGCGCGAATTGCGCGATTTTGCGCGACAAGCACCCTAGATTTTTCCTGCAATCTGGCGGTTGGTCCTCGGAACCCTGGTCAAACTAGGTAAGCACCCGGAAAACACCTGAAATTCGGCGCCAAACCCAAGTCGTTGGATATGGTCAGGGCGCGTGCTTGACAGCCAAAGCGAATGCTTGCCCAATACGCAGTCGATGCATGCATCCACCGATCTCGTCGTAGGTTCGCTCTTCGCGAGTCGATACCGCATCGTTCGACGCATCGCCGCCGGCGGTATGGGCGCGGTTTACGAAGTGGTCCACCTCGAAACCGAACGGCGACGGGCCCTCAAGATCATGCTCCCGCACCTGTTCCAAAGTGACGAACTTCGCGAACGCTTCAAAAGGGAAGCCAAGGTCGCGGCACACATCGACAGCGACTTCATCGTCGACGTGTTCGATACCGGAATCGACGAGATGACGGGAACGCCGTTTCTCGTGATGGAGCTTCTTCGCGGTGAAGAACTTGGCGAACGCTTGAAGCGTGAAGGTAGATTGCCTCCCGCCGAAGTATTGACGTACTTGCACCAGATCGCGCTTGCATTGGACAAGACCCACGAGGCTTCGATCGTTCACCGAGACCTGAAGCCCGCGAACATATTCCTCACAGAGCGCGGCGAAGGCGGTGTGCGCGTCAAGATTCTCGACTTTGGCGTGGCGAAAATCGTTGCCGAAGGTGCAACGACAGGCGGCGCAACACAATCTTTGGGAACCCCGCTGTACATGGCACCCGAGCAATTCAATCCGAACATGAAGCTCACGGGTGCTGCGGATATTTTCGCGCTCGGCATGATGACCTATACACTCCTCGTTGGAGCACCGTATTGGGCGGACGAGGCTCGAGCAGGAAGCCTGTATGCGCTGATTGCGGTGGCAATCAATGGCCCTAAAGAGGCCGCAACGATGCGAGCAGCAAAGCATGGTGTCATGTTGCCGCGGGAATTCGATCATTGGTTTGGCCGAATCACTGCACCTGCGGTAACGGACCGGTTTCCAACGGCCATGGCAGCCGTCCAATCCCTTGCCGACGTGCTCCGTCTGCCGTTTCCGCAACGCGCGCCGATGTTGTCGACAAGTGGTGTGTTCGAGCCTTCGGTACAGATCCCGTCTGGGCCGCTCGTTCAAACTCCGCCCGTGGTTGGATCCACGCCGGCGCAAGGTAAAACGTTGCAAATGCCATCCGCGAGTTTTCCGGAGGCGACCATCAGCGGTGCGTCCACCACAACGAAAGCGCCCCCAAATAGCAACCGCAACCGATTTCTGCATTTCGCTGTGGCTGGGGTGGTTATTTTAATGGTGGGCGCCGGCGCGTTTGTCGCAATCATACTCCGACAACCAAAAGCGCCAGAGCAGGAATCGGCAACGGCCGCGCCACCCATCACGTCGGCGTCAGGGCCATTGATCGAAATCGCCAAACCAGAAACGCCACATGTTGCAATTGCCGGCAGTTCGGCCAAACCAGATGTTGAACCTTCCCCGTCTGCAACGGCGAGCGCTGTCGTATCGAGTGCACCTCGACAAACCATTCCGTCCACAAAGCGTCCGCGAACCGAAAACCTACATCAATGGTAGTTGCTACCGAGGTCCAGTCATGAGCATCATTCAACGGGGTTGTCTGGTCATGTGTTTCTCGCTTCTATCGATGATGCAGCCAACCGATCTTTTTGCGGCTCCGCAGCCCAATTCCGCTGAAGCGTTATTTCTGGAGGCGGTCGCGCTGCTCGAGGGGAAGCGGTTCGATGAAGCTTGCGCAAAGTTCGAGCAAAGCCTTGCATTGGAGCGTAACCCGTCGACGCTCTTTGCCTTAGGCGAATGTAATGAGCACCGGGGTCACGTCGTGGCAGGGATCAAGGCGTACACCGCCTATATCGCTTCTTACGCAGAACTTCCCGAGGCGAAGAAGCCGCAACACGAAACCCGCATGACCCGAGCTGAAGAACGACTGGAAGCGCTGCGACCACAAGTTTCGTCGCTGAGCGTCGTGGTTTTGACCGCTTCGACGACTGCGGTCGAGGTGTCGGTCGATGGCGAAAGAACCAAGACGACAAATTCTGTAATCACGTTTTACCCTCTGGAACCCGTCGAGCATCACGTGGTCGTGCAGGTATCGGGAGCAGAGCCCAAGGAAGTTCGGGTAACGCTCGAGAAGGGAGAGAATCGGCGACTGGAGATACACATACCGGTACCGCCCAAACCAACATCACTCGAGCCCAATGCCAATGTTTTGCCTCCAATTCCTCCCCCAAACCCCACACCCATGAAAACAGGCGGAATCGTTGGACTTGGCGTTGGTGGCGTCGGCCTTGTCATGGGCATCGTGGGAGCAGCGTATGGCAAATCTAAGATGGACGAGGTTGCAGAGAATTGCGTATTGAGCGCAGACAAACAAAAGGGATTCTGCAAAAATCAGGCGGGCGTCGATGCAGGAAACAGCGCCAAAACAAGCGCCAATCTGGCAACGGCGGGTTTCAGCATAGCGGCTGCAGGAGCAATCACTGGGACCATCTTGTTGTGGCTCGAGCATCGCGCAGGCAAACCGCCGACGGAAACTGGACGGACGATAATGAACCCAAGGTTTGGTGCGGACAAGTCAGGTGTTCGAGTTTTTCTCGAAGGCACGTGGTAGACTCACATGAATCAAAAACGAATACTCTGGGGCTGGGGTCTCGTGGGGATCGGCTATGTTGCAATCGCCATGGGATGCGCACAAATATGGGATGTAGATAAGGAATTCGTATTGACTGGTGGCGCCGGCGGTGGCGGTACGAGTACAAATTCTGACCCTGGTCCAGCATGTGGCGATGGTAGCCTTGATCAGGATGAAGCGTGCGACGATGGCAACAACGTTGATAAGGATGGCTGCACCTCATGCGTGGCGGACGAGTGTTACGACTGTACGGCCAATCCAAATCAGCTCAGCACGTGCATACCCGCGGTGGCGGGTATCGCATGCCAATCCACTAATTTATGTAATGGGAATGGGGTGTGCGTCGAATGTATCGAAGACGCCCAATGCAATGGTGGATATTGTTTTCAAAATGTGTGCGCCAAGTGCGACGACACGGTGCAAAATGGCGACGAAACGGATGTCGATTGCGGCGGGGCGCATTGCGGAAAATGCGCAAATGCCAAAACGTGTGGCATCGGTGGTGATTGCGAATCGACGTTCTGCGTCGACGGCCGTTGCTGCGTAGAAACATGTGATGGCGCCTGTCTTGCTTGCAACCTAGCCGGTTCGGAAGGGACGTGTGACTTCATTGCCAAATATGCCGAGGATCCCATCTACGGCACAGGAATGTCGTGCAAAGAGGTTGACGGCAAAGCTTGCAATGGTGGCGGTACTTGCGCGGCGGTCTTGGGACGGATGTGCATAGGCAACACACAATGCGCCAGTGGCAAGTGCGGCGATCCTGACGGCGATGCAATAAAAACCTGCGTCAAAGCCACCGGAGAATCGTGCACCACCAATGGTGAATGCATCACCAATATGTGCGATCCGGGCACGATGAAGTGTTTGTAGAGATATCGCTCCCAATTGTGCCAAAGGAGGCCGGTAGACGCCCATGAGAAAAACGAAGCGATTTGTACGGACATTGGGATTTATCGGAGCGTGTTATGTTGTAATGGTCATCGGATGCGCCCAGATATGGGGCGTAGATAAGGAATTCGTGTTAACGAACGAAGCCGGTGCGGGTGGATTGGCAGGCGGCACTGTAAGTAATGGCGGCGGTGCTACCGGAGGCGGTGGGGGATTAAATTTGGGGGGAAACAGTGGTGCCGGAGGAGCGACCTGCACCGTCGTGTGTTCCAGCGATCTGAAGACGGTAATCAATAGTTGTACCAACGCACTCATTACGCAATGCACTTTCGACGAGGCTTGTTTGGATGGTACTTGCATCCCTGCGCCCTGCGAAGCGGCCGAGCAATCAAATAGCTCGTCGGGATGCGAATTCTGGGCTGTCAAGACTGCGCTTCGGCCACAAGCCGATGGCGCCTGCTTTGCCGCATTCGTCGCGAACACCTGGGACAAGTTCGTCCGTATCAGCGTGACTTACGACGGGACACAGCTCAATCCCGGCACGTTTGCCTATATCCCCAGCGTCGACGGCTCGGGCGTCGTCACGTACAATCTCTATGATCCCGCTGTAGGATTGCCTCCGGGGCAAGTCGCAATCCTTTTTCTCTCGCGCAATGTCAATGGCGCAAGCGTTCCCGATTGCCCAAAGCCCGCAGCAATTGCTAGCGAAACCGGTTTTTTCGGTACGGGCATTGGCAAAGCGTTTCAACTCAAAACAGATTATCCGGTCACTGCATACCAAATCCTGCCGTTCAATGGATCGTACATCGCCTCCGCTACATTGCTCATACCGACGAGTGCATGGGGCACGAATTATATTGCAATCAACGCGTACAAGGCCACTCCGGACCCACCGGCACCAGAAAACCCCATTGGGGAGTACCCGTCGCTTGCAATCGTTGCCAGAGAAGACGCGACAAAAGTTACCTTGCTACCCCACGCCGACCTGATTGGCGGGCCGGGAGTTCCGGGGGCAACCGCGAATACGCCACTTACATTCAGTTTGAATTCGGGGCAATATTTGCAAATTACGCAGCCGGCAGAGATCACGGGCAGCCCGATTCAAGCAGACAAACCTATTGGTGTTTTCGGCGCATCACCATGTATGCAAGTTCCGACAACCCAGCTGGATTGCGATTCTGCGCAACAGCAGATCCCGCGGATTCAAGCGCTTGGGCATGAATATGTCGCGGTGCGATACAAGAGCCGCGATTGGCCGAACGAGGAAGCGACACGTTGGCGCATCGTGGGCATCGTCGACGGTACTTTGTTGACCTGGGAGCCACAAAAGCCACCGAACGCGCCAACAACAATCAATCTTGGAGAAGTGATCGAATTCGAAGCTACGGGACCGTTCATCGCTCGAAGCCAGGATTCAGGCCACCCGTTTTACTTCGCGGAATACATGACCCGAGGAGCGCCATTCGCCAATGTGGGCGACCCGGATTGGCACAACCTGGTGCCAGCAGCACAATACCTACGAAGATACGTATTTTTTACCGAGCCGACGTATCCGGAAACCAGTCTCGTTGTCATTCGCGTGCGTTCCAAGGTGACCAAGCAGTTTTCGCCTGTCACGCTCAAATGCGCTGGCGAACTTACGAATTGGACGCCTGTTGGTTCTGACTACGAATGGACGCGTGTTAATCTCGTAACGGGTGACTTTCTGGGGGTCAATGGCTGCACCAACGGCACGCAGGAAATTTGGAGTGATGCACCTTTCGGCGTGACGGTTTGGGGTTGGGGAACGACACAAATGACATTGCGCGGGTCGTATTCAATGGTGGCCGGTGCTGGACAGAAAAACCTCAACAACGTTCTCGTACCTCCAATGCCGCAATGAAGGTCGACCTGGTTTTACCAGCGAATCCTCACCAACTCCACGCATGCCGGCGGCCAAACCAACCCGCAGCTCGTTGGACTGCTGCAAGGGTTGGCGATGATAATGGTCGTCAAAGGAAAAGGGGGTGGATCGGAATGACGAACTGATCGCACGGTTGTTCATATTCCGTTGCCCCCTCGGAGTCGCTATCTACGCGGGAAAGCGCGTCTTCCACGGGGGACGATCTCGTTGACAATCGTCATGTCTTTGCTCACGGGGAGCGTAAACCGGGACCGAAAGCCATCGTCTCGACGTTCAGCAAGCCATCGCAGCGCATCATGTGCACCCGTCCGATCACGCAGCAACGCCCCATATAAATACGCATACTCGTCACCGAGCGACGTTGCAAAACTGATGGGGTCGTCCGTGTTGATCGAAAGCTGCACCGGTTCCTCGTCGTCTGCTCGGCGGTTTGGCAATGGCTGGAAACGAAACGCCGGATGTGAATCAATGGCTCCCATATCGTGAATGAGCACGTTGCTCGTTGGATTGGTTTCAGTGGTCATTTCTCGACAAGCAATCTCCCTGCGCAGCCATCGCCCCGCGTGCACGAGCATTCGGACCTCGGCATCGTTTACACGAATCTCCATGGGCTCTTGCCCGCGGACGTAAACGACAGGATCTGTCAAATATCGATGCACAAGCCGATCAATGGCATCACCACCAACCCACAGATGCATGAACGGGTACCCAAATCGCCGCAATACAGAAGGGTCGTGCAATTGGTGCCGCACTCTGATGAGGCAATCGAGGTTCACATCAGACCCGTAGACGTGCTGCGCGATTCGAAGCGCTTCGCGTCGAACTTGTTCGATGCGTCCCGCATCTCCAGGCAGGTCGCCATTGCCGTAGCGGTCAAGCTCCCACAGAAGATCATCGAGGCGCTCCTCCGTGGGCTGAATGGTAGTCAGATGATCTCGAGCCCAACGTTCAGGCTCGACACCTGCGGCCAATCCGTGACCAATGCGATCACCAGCTTCGAGCAGGCCAAATTCCAACAGTTCGTGCATTCGCCGAACTCCCTCGATCAGCCGCCGGAAATCTTCGCCTGCGTGGTAAGTCGCGCGTATGGGTTTGATATTCCATGTGGGGCGTATGCGTGCTAGCCGCGCCGCCGCTCGATGTCCGGCATTGCGCACACGCAAGAATGGCAGGACAAACACCCATGTCGGGACCGATAATTCGTCCGAGGCAACATCAATACCTCGAAAGAACGCCAAAAGCGCCGGTTGATAAGCGAGCGCGGCTTCAATGGCGGCGGCTTCGTTCATTCGTGAGAACGAAAATGCGCCGTACCTACAACCGTGACCCGGTTGCCTTGGATCGGCATTTTTTAGAGTAACGCGACCAAAGGTCGATGTTTCCTTTTTGAGGAAGTGCAAGACGACGCCAACCTCGGGTCGTTCATTTACAGGGATTTGGGGAACCGCTGCTTCCTGCATCAATCGTCGAACCTCTTCCCACTTTGAAGGAGGCGCCGTCCGCATCTCGATAGCAGCCAATCCGATTCCTTTCGAGGAACATCGAACGGCCGAATCGAACAGTGCGCCATCAATGCAGGCCCGTAGGGGTGAAATGCGATTGTAATGCTGTTGAAACCATCCGAGACCTGCGGTGCCGGGTTCGACGGTGAGATATCGAAATGTTAATGCGCGAATTCGCTGATATTGCCAAAATGCATATGCGAAACTGACATCGTCCCTTCCTGCACCAATCAGGTATCGAATTCCGCGGCGCGCAAAACGCGTTTCTGTCGTGGCAACGCCACCTGCCGAGCCAAGCCAATCCGCCAACGGGTCAGCGGCAACCAGAGCCGAAGTCGTTCTCGCTGGAGACCAAGTCGACGAACCCAACAAATGCTGATGTACGGATGCCAAACGCGCTGTCGAAATGGGCGAAGTTCGCAGTACGGTGGTTCGAAGCGCTTGTATGCATGTTAGTTGGAAGTTCTCCGGCCCCTCGGGCCAACTCGTTGATCTTGCAATGAGCGTCAATAATGGCCCGTTTGCATCATCAATGAAGGATTCAAATGACGCGGGGTCCCCGATTCGATCACGGCGCCACAAAAAGCTTGCCAAGAGCAGCCGAGTCACCGCTGCTGCATTGAGCATCTTCAGAAATTGGTCGACCGTGCCAAATGGCGGTTTCCCAGCTTGGTGAAGCTTTTGTGCATCTGGAGGATGACGCGAAACAGCCGTCATGAGCCCAATCCACACCAAGGGAAATGATGCTGCGGCACCCACGTGCAAATGCGTCTCGGCGACATCTTTCTCGAGAAGTCTCGCAACATGCGGAGTCAAGGTGTCTACGTGATCCGATATTGGATCCGTGGGCATACCCGTGGAGAACGCAGCCACGAGAAGATCTGTTGGCAATAACAGCGAAAGCCACCGAAAATGCGCCAATGGTTCAGCTATTTGCCGGTCACTTCGTAATGCGACCTGTCCGCCCCGATGCGTCACATATCGATTGGCGAGACGAACGAGGTAGTCCGCCATGTGGATGGATTGCGCGCCTCCGTCAAACCACGCGAGGTCACGAAGTTGTCCAAGCGGATTGAGCGAATGACCTCGGGCACGCAAGCGAATCCAATCTTCCAGAGCTTTTGCGAGCTGTTGGGTCGAACCATTGAGGAGCAGGTTTGGGGATTTGGACAGATGGAGGATCGATTGCTCGTGCGACGCTTCCGACGCCAGAGGAAAAGCCTCGCAAACAGCACGCAGGTAGGCAAAATCGACTGCACCGGGCATGACTTATGAACCGGATGAGCCTTCAGAGGTGGCGGGAGGTAGGCGCAGCGGTTCTTCGATGAGCCGTGTCCAGGGATGATCAGGAAACGCGTAATCGATGCTGCGAAGGTTTCCCTCTCCAAACTCTGCCGGCACCCCCATGTATGCCAATCGTTCGCGTCTAAGTTTGCGAAGCGATTCGCGACGTTGTGTAAGATCGGGAAATCCAGCGAGGATGTTCTCTGCGACGGCCCGGCTCAATCCAGACTCCGGTGCGGCGAGGAGGCCAATACGATCAAGCCATTCATGAAATGCGCGTCGATGCGCAGACGTGGTATTGGTATGACTCTGCTTACCATTGACCCATCCCCGAATATCGTTTTGCCATCGCGACGGATCGGATTGGATACTGAAGTTCATATGATCGAGGTCGCAACGGTCATGGATCACATGAGCGATCATCGAGACATACCAGTATCCGACTGAATCGAATAGTACCTCAACGCTTCCTCCTGCATTGGTGAGTTGTGCCGTCAAGTTTGCCATTGGACTCAACACTTTCTGCTTCCACGCGTCGATGGCGCGCTCCCAATCTAGGAAGGTCGGCCAAGAAACGGCTGGCCATGGATATTCGTGGTGCCATTCCTGGCGTACAATCCCTTTGGCGAGTGGCCACCAGGGAGCGAAGGGTGAGATATCTCGAAGGTTTGTATCGCTTTCGATGTCCCAAACCATTCGCAGAATGGCCAAGGTAGGTGCATCAATTTGCTTATCGGGTTCCCAGATGATTTGGCCCGGACAGATGCGAATAGGTATGTCGTCTGAACCGTTGGAGTTGAAAACTTGTCCAAGATCGCGCATATCAGCCGTCAGCGCCGGGCGTCCCGTGCATGCATATGCTTTGGCAAAGTTGAACTCCAAGCGCCCTCGATAGGCTACGGCTTCCTGTAGCGCGGAGGGCTTGTCCTTCGTCATGATCCGCCAAAGGATTTCTATCGCGGGGACGCCCGTTTGGCCACGTTGTTGCGTCAACGATTCCAGTGCATTGTGCATTCGCCCTAAAGTCGTGACATCAGCGCTTAAAAGCTCTCGCAAGCGCGTCATTGGAAGGTAGTTGAGTAGCGTGCCCGCCGATCTTTCCCCCGGTAAATAGATCTGTCCGATTCGAGCCGCGAACGCATTGGCGGTGGCGGTCGGGTCGCGTTCCACCACCGTGAACCATAGGTGTTCGGCGAATCGTTTTTGAACTTCATTCAGATAGTGCTCGAGCTGCTTTGCGCCATGCTGATCGAAAATATCGAACTCGTCACCTCGAGGAATGGGATTGGCCGTAAGCACCGATTGAAGTCGAGAATGACGTGATGCCACTAGCCGTCCCCGGAGAGCTTGCCATTCATCGTCGGAATAGATGCTACGTACCGCGCTCATCCATGCATTAGCGTCTTCGATGGCAAGGCCCGATTCCGGGGCCGCGAGGAAAGGGGCTTCAGCGATAGCCCACCTTATCAGTGCGGCGTCCGCCGAACGTTCCTTAATCAGTGCTTTTAGTCGCAGCGCACGTTTTTGCCACGGATCCGACGAGTGCGGCGGTTCGGGGGACTCATTTCCCACAACGGCATCAAGATAAGCGAGTGCGAGCGTTGCGGTGTCTTGTTGATTCTTTTGTCGTAGCTCATCGAGGTGACGATTCCAGCGCTTGGCAAAATTAAACCAATCGATAAATCGTGACCATTTTGGCAGATACCAAGGAATCCAGGGAAGGGCGTCGCCTACTCGCGCCATCACTACCACGGAATGATCCGTATCGAGACTTGGAGCAAACAGTGTCCTTATGTGTTGGCATTGCTGATCGGAACTCATGTCGAGCAATGGAAGCAAACATGCCACCAGATTATCGGGTATTAAGGCGTCATGTGCATCATGCAAATCAATCGTAGGTCCAAGGCTCACTTCAATGCGTGAATTCCTTGCAGATATTAGTGGTTGAAAGTGCGTGGAAAATTGGAATCGGTTTGCCGAGTCAATACGTACGACAATCCGACGTTCATCATCCTCTGTTACCCAGGGTTCGATGTCTGCTGGTGAGCCGGCGTCGTCGAGAGCATACTTCCACAAATAATGCAGAACGCGGGCTTCGACCACGCCATCATCGATCGGCTTGCCGTGGTTATATATTCCGATGACCCACAGCTCGAAATCCTGCAATGGTCGAAGTCGCGCGGGTAGAGCATATTTCAACGATGGATATCGCTCGAAGAGCGCCGTGACTCGGGCAATACGCTTCTGGTCTTCTGGATTTGTTCGCGCGTGAAACCATCTGTTGAGAAACAATTCGCGCTCGTTCGCGGACAATGAGCGCAGTTCCAACCGATGTAATGGTGGCAATACCTTATCGTAAATGTCGCGCGGCAAGGTCCGCGTGAGGCTATTTGGTGCGCTTGGACTTCCATGGGAGGACTTCACAAGGTCGTTCTGTGCACGCACTTCGAGCGCCGCGCGAAAAAGCCTGCTTTCGCCCGTCAACAAAAATGCCACGCGCGGGTGCCAAAGCGTCCGCACCACATCCAGCAGCTCGGCCGATTTGGCGACGTTCATGTCAGCATCGTCAATGCCCAACACAAACAGGGGCGGCTTGTCCTTCGGCAAGCGCCCAATGCGCGGGTAATCCGCCACCAAGGCATCAATGAACCGACGAAAACTCGATACCACATCGAGGCGTTGCTCTTCGGCTTGTTCGAACTCCACTGCGAACGTCGCTGGATCCGCATGAGCACGACGGTTCGTCAATGCGCCATCCCATCCGGCGGCTGCGGCATTCAAGAAATGTTGCCACTCCGTCGCACAATGAAGAGCTTCCGGACCCGCTGCGTGCCAAGCGGCTCGCGTTCCTTCGTGCCCGGTACACGATTCAATTGCTTCCACGATACGCTTGAATCGAGTTACGACATACGTCAATAAATTCGCGGAGTCTGGTAGTGGCTGCAAATCGAGCAATCCAACCGGTACGATCTGTCCGAGCGGTTCGAGTGCATCCTGGAGGTTCTTATCCGGCGCATTCTCGGTGGTTTGTCGTGACCCCTCGCGGCGAACGCCCCACGCCCACACCGACAAATGAGTCACGAGCAATGCGGTTTTGCCCGAGCCCCGTCCACCATCGAGCAGAAAGACGTGGTTCTTGCGCTGCTCGTCGATTGGCGGCAAGAAGCGCTCAATACCCTGTTGGGGGACAAGCGGCGAGAACTTCTGCTCAGCCAGGTTGCGCAGAAGCACCCCAAGGCGCCGTGTCGCTTCCTGCTGCTCCAGCGTCATGGCCGTCCATGCGAGTGGGCGGGCTTCTGGACGAGGTTCGATACGTTCCAGGCTTGCGGTGGAGTCCATCGGTGCGGGCTTTACCGTTGGGACGAGCACACGTCAAGCGTTTCGTCCAGAGCAACGAAACGTGTCTGGTTACTCCCACGCCGCCGTCGCTACGCGCGACGCCATGAATTCTCGCTGCCCTGTTTCATCATCGGCATCGAAGCACACGAGTTTGGCGTCTCCACGCGTGGACATAGTATTGAGGATAACACGAATCCTCGGATCGAATCGTTCGGCAAGCAAAACCAAATCCCCCGGTTGTGGCATGCGACCTGTTCGAAAACCACCGGATTCGCCAGTCACGATTTCGGCCATTTGGTTTGCCCTTGCAACATGAACTCGTACCCAATGGTCGCCGTCGATGCGATAGCGTGGCGTGCGTGCAACGCTTTCTCGTAGAATCCTCAACGCATCATCGTCGAGCGCCAGCCACGACGCAATTGAAGCAAAAAGCTGCGCTCCACGCCATGTATCGTCATCGACCCCTTGTTGCCCGTTATGCATTGCGGAGGTTTCGACGTCAATCTCCACTTCCCAGGCAAGCCAAGCAAGCTGCCCAATGACCATGGATAACTCCTCGAACGGTTCCCCTTCCGTCTCGACAAGCGCGCAACGGGCAAGGCTCTTCGACCCCCACATTGTTGCAATGGTCGCTCTTTTGAAAAGTTGCCATTTATCATCGGGGTTGACCAACTTGACTTTTCGCGTCCGCCATTCTGGCTGACGTTCCTTGGCACTGAGAGCTCGCAGAATGCCCAGAACTGCCGCAAGTTGTACAATGCAACGACGTGCCCGTTCTTCTGTCGCAGCATTCTCGAGTTGTTGCCCCATGCGATTGATGAGACGCCGGACCTTGCCCTGGCATGTTTTCGCGAGATGTTCGTATTCAGGAACCGCTTTCCCCAAATCGCCGCCATCTTCTTCGTCGATATCGGCTGACTCCGCCGCGACTCGAGTTCCCGTGGCGCTCTCCGTTCCAAGCCCTTCGCCGAGCTTGCGCATGAGGGCTTCCAGAAGCACCACGATATCGCCACTCGCCATGCGCCGCTTCCGTGCGTTACCCCGACGTCCGGTGGCATCCAGTGCCAGGGATGTGGGGGATTGACCTGATTCGGCACCGGGTTCCCGCGGATTGGAAACCCGCAATCGTGTCTCGCTGACGATATCCTCCGAATCGAAAATCACCTTCTCGGTAATTTTCAGAAGACTTTCGAGCTGGGCGGGATCTTCTTCCAATGCGCCCAAAGCTTGGCGCAAATTCTTTCGTGTGTCGCTGCCTATGCTCTGCGCAATTTCTTCCGATCGATGCACCACGACCAAAATATTGTGACCTTGTGCCTCGAGAATCCGCGCATTGTCTCGTACTTGTTCCTCAGCCTTGATGATCGCTGACTTGGATTCGTCGCCCGAGTATGCGTTCCCAATGTAGGCATGCGCGTCGCCGTAGGCCCGAAATACCGTGCCGCTTGCAATCGCGTGTTCCACTAGAAAACCTTCTTCGATTGGTGTCGCGAGAAGAACGCGACGACCGACGGAACCCGTTTTCGATTCTGATTTCACCGATTGACGTTCTGAAATCGTATGCCAATCCGCGGAAGTGATGGGTGGCGCAGCAAGAAATTCCTCAATCCCCAGCAATGTGCCACTTCCTGCGCGTCGATCGGCAACGACAGCTTCAGCATTTCGTTTTGAAGTTTCGGCGAGGAATGCGGCAACGCTGGCATTGGCACTGCCGGTCACAAGCAATTCACTTTCAGCACCTGAAAACCAAAAAAGCTTTGCATGCAGGTAGGGAGATGCCTCCTTGCGCCGATCGGCGATTCGCGGAATTCCCGCGACATTGACAAACCGAACGCCGGCAAGAGTCGACACTTCATCGGGGTTGATTTCCACCGATTCGGGGTCGATGCCAATGATGAGTTCCTTTGGTCGCACGTCTTGAAGAATTCGCCGTACGAACACCAAGTGGGGATCGAAGAAGGGAGCGCATGCGAAAACGGTGGACACGTCTTGTGGTACAAGAGGCAATACTTGGAACCATAGGTTTGTCCCCTGGTTTGACGACGTGAGTAGCGTACGATCGGACGCCTTGCTACCTTTCGTCCCTTCGAGCCAAGGAATCCCGAGCTTGATTCCGTCGAAGGCTTCGACGACATCTGGTAATTCGGTGGGCACATATTGAGCCAGAAATGCAATGACTTGGCGAAATGGCTCCGCCGCATTTCGTGCCGAACCTCCTTCAGCCCGAAAAGCGTTCGTCAATTCGTCATTCAAGCCAAACCCAGAGAGCGTCAGGTTGTGACTTCCGACGAACAAAGCGCCTTTGGATTTTCCGAGCCGCAATAGAATTTTCGGATGAAATGCTCCGCCTGTGTGAACGGGTATGAGCGTGTAATCCCGCCCGGCTCGTCGTGGACGCAGATGTTCGTTCGCGTATGCTTCAGCACAACGATCGGCGTCTACGAATAGGATGTTGTGCGTGCATCCGGAGGCAATGAGCCGACGAAGAACGACATCTTCATAAAATGGAAAGTAACAATTGTACGTCGTGATGACTGACGATCGAAATCCCGACGTTTTGAGTTCTTCGAGCAAAGAGATGGTCGAGGTTTCACGTTCCACGACATGCCTCCAATTCTCGGCTGCCGAGCGCCGTCAAAATAACCGCACTCTCCGCATTGTAATCGATGAGCCCGAGATCTCGTAGAATTTGCACGGTATTTCCGACGCGAGGAAAGGTAAACGTCGGTTGTGGTGCTTCGACAACTCGAAATTCGGATTCCAGCGGGCGAATGCGAAACGTGTCACGCTGTTCACCGCGCAATTTGCGAAGCGCTACGCGCAGATGCTGTCCGATACACCAGTGCAGCGCCAGCCACCGAATCCATTCGCCGAGCGTTAGTGTTGACCACGTCGTTTGAAATAATCTTCGAAATGACAGCAAATGAATCTCTTGCGGATCGAATTGATCTGGATCCAATTCGAAGTCTGCATACGGATTATCGTCGATGCCCCGAGCAAGCAGCGCAAGCAGAATGCCAATGCTTTGCTCGGCCAATTCTTCGAGATGCTCGTTAGCGAGCCCCAATTCCACGAGTTTCCACCCACGCTTGAGTTCGTGCTCCTCGTGCTGCCAATTCGTGAGGATTGGGAGAGTCGTCCGGAGGTCTGCGACGACCTCGTTCAATGGGCGTGAGAGCGGTGTGGCCAATGACGAAAGCAATGAGATTGCTACGTCTGCCGCATCCCCTGTTTGACGCAGCGAGCCTCGACGATCTCGATTAGTTGCACATAGGATTGCCGCAAAAAGTCCTTGAACGGCTACCGAAAGCAATTCGTTGCGTTGATATGTACCCCACCCTTGTTTTGCTTGTTGCAATGGTCGATCGACCTCCCAAGCCGCGCCATCAGGGAACGCTCCCGTGTAGCTTGCTCCACGCAGAATTCTCTCGAATCCATCGGCGGGATATGATGCACATCGTGTTGCAAGATCCAGCATCACAGCGAGCGATGCGCGTCGAGCGGACGCTCCGTCAGTCTGGAATAGCGGTTTTCGCGCCAGAAACAGATCGAGAAGCAATTCGTGTTCGGTTGCATTCGTGGCAATGTTGCATGGGCAGAAGGCGGCAAGTGCATCAAGATCGGTCCAGTAAAACGCCGGAGCCTCGAGCGTCTTGAAGAACGCATCTTCGGGCACGCCTGCCGCGAATGCTTGGGCGAGCAAGGGACCGCGTTCGCGATCATATCCGGGTGGATACGCAGGCCCTCGATGCGAATGGTCGAGTATGCACAAATCTCGTAATGGTCCAAAGTAATACTGCCCCAAACCGCCCAATGCGTTCTTGAAGTATTGGTGGGGAGCTTTTGGGGTCGCGTAGGCGTCAAGAACGATGGGTTCGTCGCTGGCGGGAATTCGAAGCAATTGACGCACGCCCACGGCGCCGCCACCGTGTTTCCCATCGTCTCCGTCATCGAGTACGCGCGCATGTCGTATTGCAATCAAAGCGAACAGGCATTCGGCGCGGCGAAGTACGCGGCGGAAGGAATCAAGGGAATGGTCTTGATATCGTTGTTCGAAGGACCAGAGGAGCCACGGCTCAAACGTGTAATATCGCGCGCGATGCGTCACGTTGGTGATCCCCGGGAGAAGTTGGGTGTAGAGCGATGTGCAGGGGGCTTGCGCGCCGAGATGATCGAGGCCGCGAATAGGTTCCGGTGGACGAATCCAAGCGATGTCGGGGGAGGACATGGGAAACCTTTCTTTGATGTTACCGTCGGGCGTTCAGCATGGAGTCCAATCGCTGCAAATCGATGTTATGGGGAAATTCATGGCGCAATTGAGCCACAAGAGTTGCAAGTCCGCCGCGCAGCGCTCCCGATTGCGCAAGGTTTGTCGCGTATTGCCATCGTGCATCCGGGGCACCCCAATCCCGCAGGCGTTTGCGTTCTCCACCGGCTCGCTCCCACAATATTTCAAGACGATCGGAGGCCAGGGTTGCCCCAATGTCCGCGACACGTTGGGCAAGAGCAGAGTCGTAGGCGCGGGCGTCAATCGAAGTGCCTCCCCAGAGTATTTTAACGTGCAGGTAATCGAGTCCCGACAGCAATTCGACACAGGTTGTGGCAGCAATGCGCAGTTCATTGGAAATGCACGCACGATCGTAGATTGCCTTCCCCGCCTTGGCCCATTGTCGCTTTTTGACGGCCGTCCCCAATTCGGTTGCAGTCAACGTCCACTCAGATGGTCTTGAGCCGTTGAGCCACCCAATCAGTTCGTTCTCGGAAATCGGCACGTTCCACCGAAGTAGCGTGACAATCATTCGGGCGGAGGGCCGCATCGTACGAACGGTTGTCACGACGGCATTACGCAGTACATCTTCGGGGTTCGGAATATCGTATCCGTTGTTGCATTGAGCAATGAGCTCACTTGCGACATGATTCAGCAGCTTTTCGCAAGCCATTTGGCCCAATCGATTCCAGAGCGCCGCTCGGTTCGGATGCGCCAACGCCTCAGACGCCAATCCCTCCGCCAACGCCCCGACAAGTTTGTCCACCTTCTC
>WBZU01000743.1_pt1 | contig 26534 bp, 30 predicted proteins | sample 5204311 | NCBI WGS metagenome assembly WBZU01 (sample SAMN12344359, study PRJNA552823) | activated sludge metagenome | biome: Activated sludge suspended growth; feature: Nitrification reactor; material: Wastewater; isolation source: activated sludge from nitrification reactor of wastewater...
TGCCTCGACCCCGTAAAGGCGACCGCGTGGAACTGCTAACCCGCCCGGAGCGTCTCGTTTCCGAAAAGATCAAGCAGCAGGCCGCCGCGCGAGGCATGTCTGTCTCGCAATACGTGGCTGATCTGCTGGCCATCCAAGCCGGACACCCCGAGCTGGTGCGCGAACTCGACAAGGAGGTTTTGCCGCTGGCGATGTGACGGCATGCGCCCAGGGGCTCAATTTTCGTCTTCCATGGCGAGCCTCTTGGCAGATGTGACATCTGAATAGCTGGTGTGCGGAAACCCCGCTGAATTGACGAAGGCCCCGCCTTAGGCGGGGCCACGTCTGGAGATTCAAACCGAGCTGCGAACTCGGTTCAGGGTTCTCCGCACCCGTTCCCCGAAGGGACTGTCTGATGGACAGCTCTCACGGTAGCGCACGCCTGCCCGACGTACCAGATACGCCGCGCGATCGGTGCGTAAATCGTGACCTCTCAAACGCCCGATTACGTCGGGCGAGTAGTGCGTGGCCGACGCCGCTCGGCTCATCGGTCTCTCCTGCTGCTCCGAGCCCGCATGTCATGCGCGCTCTGGCGAACGAGCGACGCCGCGAGTGGGTGCAGCGCGCCGGGGCCTGTGCACCGCGCGCGCCGATGTGGACCAGTCGCGCCGGCTGGCTCGACGGTCTGCGCCAGTGGGCGCAGTCACCGGCACTGGGCCAGCTGTGCGCCGAGGAACGGGTGTCGATCACCGCGGCCACGCTGTTGTCGATCGCCGCGGTGATGGCTGAGCACGCCGACCACGCCACCGGCCGCCACGTCGCCGTCACCCGTGCGACGATCGCCGCACGGGTCGGTTGTGACGTACGAACGATCACCGCCGCCTGGCGAGTCCTGAGGGTGTCTCGTTGGGCCGTCGAGGCGCAGCGCGGCCACGGCTCACCAAGCACCCCCAGCATCGGCCGGCGACCCTCGGTGTACCACTTGGTGCCGCGCCGCGAAGCCCGTCCCGTGTCCCGCCCAGTTGTGCATGATTTCCACCTACCGCCCTCAGGCGGTGTTTGTTCTTTTTCTCCCGTAGGGAATTACTCACCAAGCGAGCGCGCAAGCGCGCCCGCCAACCGAATCTCCGACAACACATCCCGACAAGCGCGGCGATGGCGCAGCACCACGCGCCCGCTGGCTGTCCAGCGACTCGCCGCCGGACTCGTCGCGATCACCCACGGCCTCGACCGCGCCCACATCGGCGCTATCTGCGACGCACTGACCGCCGCCGGCATCGATCCGGCAGTGTGGTCAGCTCGAGCGGTCAACGACAAGCTCAACGCCGACATGCGCGCCCGAGGATTGACCTGGCCTGACCACATCGCGAACCCTGGCGCGTTCCTACACAGTCGGTTACGACGGTTGTCCTGGTCACCCCCCGCGGCCCCGACAAAGGCCGGCGGCTCCGCCGCCGCCAGCATCGACCAGACGACGACACCTGTCGTGCTCACCGACGTCTCGCGGGCCCGGATCGCCGCTGCCCAACAGGAGATCCGCCGCGTGCTCACCGGAAGCGCTCAGCACACCGCCACCGAGCACACCCACGCGCACGCAAGCGTCCCCCACCGGCCACGTCTAAGGACCCTGTCAACCGAACGGTTCCACCCGAGCCGCAACGCCGCACTGGACGCGACAACCACCCCGCAGCGCCGACACATCAGCTCCGGTACGGCAACCGCTCACGGAGAAGCCCAACCGAGATAGTTAGTGCACCTAGAAACGTTCGGTCCGCGGCTGAAAATCCAACATTAGTTAGACCAGCTATTCGGGTTGGGTTTTCCGCCGAAGCCGTCCATGGCGATTCGCCGCCGCTCTTACCTCCCTTGTTTCATGTCCCCCTTTCGGTCCCCGTCCCCTTGCTCGTCATCTGTTTTCTCAGCAGCTTCGCTGCTGTCTCTAGCAGCCTCAGGCTGCTTCTCACCCCGTCCTTTGTCCGCCCACCTTCAGTTACCTATCCAATTACTATCTTCGCTCTTGGCACATTTGCACAATTTTGTGCGATGCTGGTGGTGCCGTCCGTTAGGGCTCTGGCTGGCCGTTCTGGCGGGCGGCTCTTAGGTGGTGAGGGGGTGGTGGTGTGTTGACGGTGGCGAAGTTGTCGTTGTGGTCGGTGAACTATTACAACGACACCGCCCGCGCGGTGGGGCAGGCTGCGAAGGACGCGCAGTCCGCTGGTGGTGGGTTGGCGGAGTATTACGCCGAACGCGATACCCGGACCCCGGTGTGGACGTGCGCGGGGGACGCTCGCGCGGTCGCCGCGCTGGTGGGTTTAGAGGACACGGCGCGGGCCGGTGCGGACGCTGATCCCGACGTGGTGGCGCGTTGGTTGGACGTGGGTGTCGCGCCGTCGGGGGAGTGCGGCCGGGCGCATGGGAAGCGGGGGGTGCATGGGTTTGATTTGACGTTTTGCGCCCCGAAGAGTGTGTCGTTGGTGCGCGCTTTCGGGGAGGAGGTGATCGATAAGGCGGTCTCGGCAGCGCATCAGACCGCGATCGCCGAAGCGTTGGAATACCTTGCTCAGCATGCCGGGTACACCCGGGTGCACAACCCCATCACGGGGGAAAAGGATCTGCAGAAACTGCCGGGGTTGGTGGCTGCGTCTTATCAGCATGAGACGTCGCGGGCGGGGGATCCGCACCTGCACACCCACGTGCTGGTCCCGAATAGGCAGGCTCGCTCCGATGGCCGGTTGGTGTCGATCGATGGCACCAGTTTGTTCCACGAGGCCCGGGCGGCGGGGATCGTCTATCAGGCCACGCTGCGCCATGAGTTGCATCGGTTGGCGGGGGTGGAGTGGGGGCCGGTGGACCCCTCGACGGGGATGGCCGAGGTCGCCGGAGTGGATCCAAAGACGATCAGGGTGTGGTCGCAGCGAAGTACCCAGTTGCGGGCGTGGGCGGCGAAGAATTTGACCGTCGTCGAGGCCGCCGGGGGAGTGGGGAAGGGCGCGATGGGTGTGTCGCAGGGGCAGTTGGCGGCCGCCCAAAAAGCTACGCGGCCATCAAAGCCGGAGTCGTTGTCGTGGGCAGAGCTGCGTGCTCAGTGGCGCGGGGATGAGCGTGGGTTTGGGGTGTCACGGGATGCGCAACGCGTGGCGCGCCAAGCGCGGGAATCCGCGGCCAGCCGCGCTGGGGCGCGGGTGGCGCGCCGCGGCGGGCTGGTGGTGGACCGCCAGGCGGTCGCGGCGATGGCTGCCCGCGCGGACAAGGCCGCGTTGACCCGCGCGGACCTGGTGGAGGTGATCGGCGCGCAACTCCCGTTGATCATTGACGGTGCCGCCGGCGCGGGTGGTGCGGGCGCGGGGGATGAACGCGCGGGGATGCCGCGTCAGGTGATCGAAGCGTGCGTGGACGCGGTGGGGATGCGGTTGACCGGGCCGCGGTTGGCCCATCAACGCGAGGGCACTGAACGGTTCAGCGTGGACCAAATCCTGGTCGAAGAGAAACGGGTGTTCGACCTGGTCGATGCCAGCAGCATGCGTGCGGCGTGCTGGGTGCAGCGCACCGACACTGCGGCGGCGTTGGGGCTCTCGGCCCAGCAGCACGCCGCGGTGACCGCGATCGCCGCCTCCCCCCAACTGGTAGTGCCGTTGTCGGCGCCGGCTGGTGCGGGCAAGACCACCTCCATGCGCGCATTGCGCACCCTGGTGGAACGCCGGCACAAGGCCAAGGTGATCGTGGTGGCCCCGACCGGCAAGGCCGTGGACGTCGCGGTGGCCGAAGGTGCCGCCACCGAGGGCTACACCATGCACAGTGCCCTCAAGAGATTGTCCGAGGGGCAGCTGGAGTTGGGTCCGTTCGACGTGGTGGTCGTCGACGAGGCCGGGATGGTCGGCACCGCGCACTGGCTGCGGCTACTCACGGCGACGACCGCCGCCGGGGCGAAGACCGTCATGGTGGGCGATCCTCGGCAGTTGGAGCCGGTGAAGGCTCGCGGGGGGATGTTCACCCAACTGTGTGAGGAGTTGCCCTGGGCTCAACGCCTCTCGGAGGTGTGGCGGATGCACGACCCGGCCGAGCGGGACGCGTCGTTGGCGGTGGCGGCCGGTGGGCCGGGCCCGGTGCGCCGTGCGATCGGCTGGTACCGCGACCACGATCGGTTGGCGTGTGGGGATCAGGTCACCATGGCATCGGATGCGTTGGCCGCCCACCAGCGTGATGTCACCGCTGGGAAGGACAGTTTGTTGCTTGCCGACACGGTGGAGACCTGCGATGCCCTGAATCGGCGCATCCACGACGACACCACCGACACACGTCGGGAACGGGGCCGTGACGTCACCACTGTCACCGCCGCGCGTGGTCACCAGGTTGGGGTGGGGGACGTGATCCTGACCCGGCGCAACGACCCCGCAGTGGCGGTCTATGACCCCACCGATCGGACCCGAACGATCAGTGACAGGCCGGTGCGCAATGGGCAACGCTGGCAAGTGGTGAAGGTCGACGACACCCCCGAGCACCCCCGTTTGGCCGCGCGCCGCCTCGGTGACGGCGCGATCGTCGTCTTCGAGGGGGACTACTTACGCGAGCATGTGCAGTGGGGGCATGCAGTCACCGTGCATTCGGCCCAAGGGGTCACCGCCGACCGCGTACACGCCGTCCTCGCCGACACCAACAGCCGCAACCTGGGGTACGTCGCCATGACCAGGGGCCGCGAATCCAATCACGTCTATCTGTTCGAGCGCACCGTGGGGGAGGCCGATCACCAACACCGCGACCAGGAGGATCCCGACGGGGTGCATCTGGCTCACCGCGGCACCCCCACCCAGGCCGCCCACATGCTGCGTCAAGTCATCGGGCGCGACGAACTTGCTAGAACGGCGCACCAGACCGCCGCCACCACTCCCACCGAGCAGCTATCTCCGCGGGTAGCCAACCTGGTCGCCGACCACGAGAAGGTCGTCACCGAACGTCACCTCACCTATCAGAAAGCTCAACGCGTGCAACGGGATAACGCGATCGACCGCCACCTCGGGCTGCACCGCACCACCAGCCTCGACCTCAGTGCTGGACGCAGTCAGGGCCGGGAACGCGATCAGGGCTATGACCTCAGCCTCTGACCTGTTGATGATTTTGTGAAGTATAAGCAGCGAAATGCCCCACGCGGAGAAGTGAATTGATGTTCCGGTGATCGGTTACGACGAGTTGGAAGCCAGCATCGCGGCTGTCTATGACACGCAGTTGTCGATCCCGCCGTGGTGGCCAACCGAAGAGCGTCACACGTTCATCGATGAGATGGCCGGACAGGCAACGGGCTTGGTGATGACCGAGCTAGACGACATCGTTGACCGCATCATCGACCAGGCCGATCCGACGCAGAGTGCCGATGCCATCGCCGCGGCGATCACCGCCGAGCAACACGTTCTGCTGTCCGAGGCCCGCACGACCGTGCTCTATGACTTGACCGAAGCCATCGCCGACACGAGCGCCACCCTGACCGCTGAAGCCGTCTTCGCGCATTCCCGCCACCGGGGCCCGCTGGGCAGGCTCAGTGGCACTCGGCCTCACTGAGCCGATCGGCATGCCTACGTCACCGAGAACCCATGCCGTGGGCTCCGGGACCTACCTGCCGGCTGCTGTGTCTCGGGCGATGGCTTCCCTGAGCCGGCGGGCATTCTCCGGCGACCGCAGTAGATACGCAGTTTCGTGCTCGGCGCTGTCTGTGTCTGACCGCGGCACGCCGTAGCGGGCGCGGATCTGTTCCTCGCTGAACGTGCGGCCGGCTGCGATGTCGGCTTCGGACTCCCGCAGCGGACGGCGCGCAGCGCAGCATCGAGTCGCGCCACCAAGGCCGCAAACCCCGTCGCTTCGTGGGTGGTCATGTCGGCGAAGTGAATGAAGTGGCGCCGTGAGGTGATGCGTAATGCGCCAGCAATGGTGGAGGCTGGATCGCCGGCGACGACAAGCCAATGCTGGTCGGCGGCGACGACGCCTCCGGACGGCTCGGTCGCGTCGATGTCGCTCACAGCGCAGTACGCACACCCCGGTGTCATGACATCCCTTCGACTCATGCGTGCCGCGTCACTGCCGCACGCGGCAATCAGTTGCGCAGCAGCATATGTCTGTCTCCGAGGATATAACGGTTACCGATATCGCGCGGCGATAGCCTTCACGGTGATCGAGTCCCTTGCGCCTCATCGGAGTGCAATGCCCGCCGCCGCCCTGGCGGTAGCCGTGAGCGCTGCCTCTCGCCGGTAAGATCGGATCCCGATATCGGATTCGTCACTGGGAGGTGGGGTGGTGAGGGAGTTTCAGCGCGGTGCGGTGCGGCTGCACATTCTGCATCACGCCGCGGTCGAGGACATCCACGGTGCCTGGTTGACCGAGGAACTGGCGCGCCATGGTTACGACATCAGTCCCGGCACCCTGTATCCGACGTTGCACCGTCTGGAAGCCGATGGGCTGCTGACCTCCCAGCAGCGGGTTGTGGACGGTCGCACCCGGCGGGTCTACCGTGCGACGAAGGCGGGGAAGCAGGCTCTCGCCGAGGACCGTAAGGCGTTGGCGGAGTTGGCCCGTGAAGTTTTGGATGATCAGTGACGAACGCCGCAACTGTCAGCGCGACGTGGTGGAACTGCGGCTACTCAGCGTTCGACGTAGGCCGTAGATCAACGCACCGAGCACGATGACGGCGGCGCCGGTGATCACCGACACCAATGGCAGCGCGAACGCGAGCACCGCACATCCCCCCAGACCGACCACGGGCACGATCCGGGCGGGACGGCCTTCGTCTGGCGTGAGGGTCCAGGCGGCGGCATTGGCGATCGCGTAGTAGACCAGCACGCCGAACGAAGAGAAGCCGATCGCGCCCCGCACATCGACAGTCGCCGCGACCACAATGACGACAGCCGCGACGGCCAGCTCGGCGCGATGGGGCACTTTGAAGCGGGGATGCACCGCGGCCAGCACGTGCGGTAGGTGATGGTCGCGGGCCATCGCCAATGTGGTGCGTGAGACCCCCAACACCAGGGCGAGCAGCGAGCCCAGTGCGGCGATCGCCGCACCAGCCTGCACGACCGGCACCAACCATGGCACGCCCGCGACACGGACGGCGTCGGCTAGTGGGGCGGTTGAGGATCCGAGCCGGTCGCTGCCCAGCACCGCCAGCACCGCGACCGCCACCACCACGTAGACGACCAACGTGATGCCCAGTGCCAGCGGGATCGCGCGGGGAATCGTGCGGGCCGGGTCGCGGACCTCCTCGCCCAGAGTGGCGATCCGGGCGTACCCGGCGAACGCGAAGAACAACAACCCGCCCGCCTGTAATACCCCGCCCACCGTGATGTCGGTCCCGATGTTCAAGCGGGCAACGTCAGCGTGACCTGACGACAGGCTGATCACCACCACCAGCGCCAGCACCGCCAGGACGACCGCGACGATCACCCGAGTCAGCAGCGCTGATTTCTGCACCCCCCGGTAGTTCACCGCGGTCAACGCGACCACCGCGGCGACCGCGACCGCATTCGCATACGCGGGCCAGAGGTATGCGCCGACGGTCAACGCCATCGCCGCACACGATGCGGTCTTGCCGACCACGAACGCCCACCCGGCCAGGTATCCCCAAGAATCGCCCAACCGTTCCCGGCCGTAGACGTACGTGCCGCCGGACTGCGGATATCGGGCAGCCAACCGGGCCGACGATGTCGCGTTGCAGTACGCGACCAGCGCCGCGGCGGCCAGCCCGAGAAGCAGTCCCGACCCTGCTGCGGCTGCGGCCGGCCCCAGCGCGGCAAAGATGCCCGCCCCGATCATCGACCCCAGGCCGATCACCACCGCGTCGAAGATCCCCAGCCGACGCTGCAGCTGCGGCGGGTTGTCCTGTGACTCTGTACTCATCGCCCTCCACCGCCGTGGATCCCATCGATTTGTCCATTACGATATCCGATATCGGCAACCGTTACCGGTCGACATTTGGAACGCAGGCAGCCGCACGGGTGTGGGGTTGCCCCGCAGCCCGCAAACCAGATAATATCTGCGTATGTATGCAGATACAGATGCATGCGGGCGTCGGCTGCCCGACGATCAGGTGGATCTGGTGGTCGAGGTGTTCCGGATGTTGGCTGATGCCACCCGGATTCAGGTGTTGTGGGCGTTGGTGGGCCGGGAGATGTCGGTCAACGATCTTGCCGAGCATGTCGGGAAGCCGGCGCCGTCGGTGTCGCAGCATTTGGCCAAGCTGCGGATGGCGCGTTTGGTCCGCACCCGCCGCGAGGGTACGACCATCTTCTACAGCCTGGACAACGACCACATCGGGCAGTTGGTCACCGACGCGGTGTTCAACGCCGAGCACGCCGGTCCGGGGGTGCCGGGTCATCACCGCGGCACCGACGACCTGCGCACGCTGCACCCGGCTCCCGCCACCGACCGGACACCACGACAGCAGGGACACCGGGCATGACTCATGACGCCGAACCCACCGCCGGACACGGGCACGGCCACGACTCCGAGCATGACCATGCCCCTGGTCACGGGCACAGCCACGACCACGGGCACAGTCATGGGGGTCGCGGCGGCAAGATCGGTGCGGCGTTGCGGGAGGTGTTCGCCCCGCACAGCCACGACGCGGCCGACAGCATCGACGGCGCCCTGGAATCCAGTGCCGCAGGGATCCGGGCGGTGAAGATCAGCCTGCTGGCGCTGGGGGTGACGGCGATCGCGCAGGTGGTGATCGTGGTGATCTCCGGCTCGGTGGCGTTGTTGGCCGACACCATCCACAATTTCTCCGACGCGCTGACCGCGATCCCGCTGTGGATCGCGTTCGCCCTGGGCACCAAGGCCGCCACCCGGCGCTACACCTACGGATTCGGCCGCGCCGAGGATCTGGCCGGGCTGTTCGTGATCGCGATGATCACCCTGTCGGCCATCATCGCCGGGGTCGAATCGGTGCGCCGCCTGATCAACCCCGTCCCGATCGAGCATGTCGGCTGGGTCGCCGCGGCCGGGCTGGTCGGGTTCCTCGGCAACGAACTGGTCGCGGTCTACCGTATCCGGGTCGGGCGCCGGATCGGTTCGGTGGCGCTGATCGCCGACGGGCTACATGCCCGGACCGACGGATTCACCTCTCTGGCCGTGCTCTTCGGTGCCGGTGGCATCGCGCTGGGTTTCCCCTTGGCTGATCCGATCGTCGGACTGCTGATCACCGTCGCGATCCTGGCCGTGCTGCGCACGGCGGTGCGTGACGTATTCCGCCGGCTGATGGACGGAGTGGACCCCGCGCTGGTCGACACCGCCGAAGCGGCACTGGCCGCGGAACCAGGGGTCACCAGAGTGCGCAGTGTGAAGATGCGCTGGCTCGGACATCGGCTGCACGCCGACGCCGAACTGGACATCGATCCGGCCACCAGCCTGTCCGACGCCCACCGCATCGCGCACGAGGCCGAGCACACCCTGACCCACGCCGTCCCGAAACTGTCCAGCGCCTTAGTTCACGCCTACCCCGCGACAACCGCCACAAATTCGTGACGAGGCCGCCCACTAGTTCATTCGGCATTCATGCGCGGTTTGACCGCTCGGTGGCCGCCTAGTCTCGGTGCGGTGTCATCACCGCCGTGAGGAAGTTCAACTGGCCGTTGATCATCCGTACCCCTACACGCCCCGCGGAAAGGTCTGTGAGCTGTGAGCCATTTGAGTTATGTGGAGGCTCTCCTGGTGGGGGCGTTGCAGGGCGTCACCGAGCTGTTCCCGGTGTCAAGTCTGGGGCACTCCATTCTGTTGCCGGCGCTAGCGGGGGGCCAGTGGGCGCAGGATCTGAACGTCTCGGCACCGGAATCCCCGTATCTGGCCTTCATCGTGGGCTTGCACGTCGCGACCGCCGCGGCGCTGCTGGTGTTTTTCTGGCGGGACTGGCTGCGCATCGTCGCTGGGTTCGCCACCTCGCTGCGCCATCGCCGCATCCAGACCCCCGCCGAGCGGATGGCGTGGCTGATCGTGCTGGCCACCATCCCCGTCGGGATGTTCGGGCTCGTCCTGGAGCATCTCTTCCGCACCACCCTCGGTAAGCCGATCCCGGCCGCGATATTCCTCATCGTCAACGGCGCCGTCCTCTACGGCGGGGAGCGACTCCGCCGCCGCAGCGGTCCGCCCCCCGATGCAGACGCCGAGGATGCGACCTCATCCGGAACTGCCGACCCCTCCATGGTCGAAGGGGAGGCCGCCGACCAGCGGCTCGCCCACATGTCGCTGCCGCAGGGGGTACTCATCGGCTCCGCGCAGATCCTGGCGCTGCTGCCCGGCATCAGCCGCTCGGGGGTCACGATGGTGGCCGGCCTGTCGCGGGGACTGTCCCACGAGGACGCCGCCCGGTTCTCCTTCCTGCTGGCCACGCCGATCATCCTGGCCGCCGGGGTGTTGAAGATCCCGGACCTGTTCGGACCGCTCGGTGCCGGAATTGGCGGCCAAGTCCTCGCCGGCAGTCTGGCCTCGTTCGTGTGCGCCTACCTCGCGGTGCGCTTCCTCACCCGCTACTTCCACACCCGGACACTGACACCGTTCGCCATCTACTGCACGCTCGCCGGCACCGCGAGCCTGCTCTGGCTGACCCTCCGCTAGGGGTGCGATGATGAGCGGCGCGGAGAGTCGCAATTCGCTTGTGCAGCTGCGTTGTTCGCCATCAGATGCTCTGAATGAGCGCTGCTTTGGAGCGCCGATAGAGTGTGGAACGACCCCCGCCGAGGATCTCGTCGAGACCGTCTCGTATCTAGAGAAAAGAGACAGCCTTACGCGGTCCACGTTGCGGTCGCATAGCGCCAGGTCGCGGTGTCTCGTATCTTGTCTCACACCGCGTGTCTCAGATCCGCGTTGTCGGATGCCAATGAGACGGTATTACCTGTGACCACGACACTTGGGTACGCCCGCGTCAGCACCATGGGTCAAGAACTCGACGCCCAGCGCGCCGCTTTGACGGCAGCTGGCGTTGAGACGGGCCGGATCTTCACCGACAAGCTCTCGGGCTCAGCCAAGACGGAGCGTCCAGGACTTGCAGCAATGCTCGATTACGCCCGAGCCGGGGACACCGTGGTTGTGGCCGCCATCGACCGACTTGGACGTTCGGTCGCCGAAGTCACCCGCACCATTGCCGATTTCGGCGAACGTCAGATCATGCTGCGCACCCTGCGAGAAGGAGTCGACACAGCTACTCCAACTGGCCGCGCGGTAGCAGCCATCATGGCGACCCTTGCCGAGTTGGAGCTGGAGCTGGGTAGGGAGCGTCGTGCCGCGTCTCGACACTCCCGCCGTTCCAGGCAGCTACCGGCTACAAAACCCTCCAAGCTCAGCCCTGAACGACAGAATCAACTTCGGCGCCTGGCAGCTACCGGTGAACCGGTCACCGAGCTTGCCGCGGCATTTGGGATCAGCCGGGCAACCGCATACAGATATCTCGCCAATTGTGAAGCGATGCAAGACAATGCCTGAACGACCTGGAAGCTGGGCGTCTTGACCGGAGCTGCCCAAGTGCTTGCAGACACCCAAGACGGCCTCACGGGAAGTCAGATTGGTCAGCTGCTGCGACGTCTTCACATGAAAGACCCCGGTGCCGGCCCCCCGAAGTGGAAGCGGCCGGAGGAGGCATTTGTACGCCGGCAAAACGACGATGGCCACCCACAGCGGATCATCACCTTCATCCAGCACGCCATGGATCCCACCAACTACGTCAACAGCCCCGAGCTATTCACACTGCGTCAAGACAAGCTCAACGAGGTCGCGGTGGCAGCAGCGCGCTGACCGCCGGTGAGCAGTTTCCGACTCTTCGAGTTCATCATGCGGGGTGTCCCTCAACGCCGTCAGCCCGTGGTGGCTGAGAACCCCACCGTGCGCCTACCGCATGCTGTATCGAAATTTGAAGAACTGCGGGCTCCGAGAACTGCGGGCTACGGCTAGGAGCCGTTCACAGTCGTTGACGATTCGAATTGAACTGCTTCAGTGCGCTTTTCGCGGTGGTGTGCTTTCAGGAAGTCGTCCACGATGTGTATGCAGTGGTCTCGTGTCGTTTCCTGCAGTCCGGTCATCCGGGCGAAGGCCAGCGGTCCGACGAGCTGACACATGGCCAGGTCGAGGTCGAAGTCGTCGAGTTCATCGCGGGCTTGGGGGCTTTGCAGGATGGCGTCGAATGGTTGGCGGTACTGATCGATTACCCGTGTTCGTAGTGCCCGGGTGGACGAGTGGGCATCGTCTGTGTCGCTGTCGGCGATCGGTGTCGGCCCGAGTGAGAGCCACGCCAGCATGGTGACGTGCAATGGCGCGTCGGAGAACAGCGCTGCTTGTCGTGCGAGTAGTTCCACCAACTGGTCGCGCAGCGATCCGGTGCCTGGCTGCGGTGGTGTGACTTGAGGCAGCAAGCGTTCGAAGGTGGCAGCCAGTAGGTGCGAGGAACTGTTGAAGTGCCGGTAGAGAGTGGTACGGGCGACCTTCGAGGCCTTGGTGACCGCTTCAATGGTGACGGCTTCAACCCCACCCGTACTGAGGAGGTGAGCGGCGGCATCGAGTAGTCGGTTTCGCGACCGCGCTCGGCGGGGGTCGACATCGTCCTCATCAGGCAGTGACATCGCCGGGTCGCTCATCGCCGCACCCGTCCGCCGCATGCTCTGGCCATCTCGATGTGCACCGCCCTATGCTACCAATAGTATCGTAGCGATACTGTATGTAGCTTTCTTCCGGCCATTCGGCGCGATGCTTGCGCCTAGCAATGGCTGGAGCCGTTGAAGGGCGTTGATTCGTCGATGACCGCATTTCGGAACAGCTAGCGGTATGTCCGTCGTGAGAACGGGGCGCCGACGCGACGAAATCCTCGATTGCGCTGCGGCGATCGCAACTGAAGGTGGATACGACGCGGTGAAGATGCGCGCCGTCGCCGACGACGCTGGGATCGCGGTAGGCACTCTCTATCGGTACTTTCCGACCAAACCGCACGTGCTGGTGGCCGTCCTTGCGCGCGAGTTCGAACGCCTTGGCGCCGAGGAAGACTGGACCGTCACGGCCGACTCCCCTCAGCTGCGGGTGGCACATGTGAACGCCCGGCTGCACAAAGAATTGCGGTGTAGACCCGCCCTCACCGAAGCTGTCACCCGCGCGTTCGTGTTCGCCGACGGCAGCACCAGCTTCGAAGTTGACCGCGCCGCCGCGGTCATCGAACGTCTTCTCGCACTGGCGATTGCCGGTGGCGAACCGAACCCGCGACACCACCAGCTCGCTTCGTTGGTCGTCGATGTTTGGTTGTCCAGCCTGATCGCCTGGGTCCGCCATGGCACCTCCGCCGAGGACTTGGCGGTACGGCTGGAACGCAGCGTCGGACTGATCCTCGATGGAGAGAATGCAGCAGCCAACGCGCAGACCCTGGAGTCGATACAGTAAGAGTACTGCTAGTAGCGTAGCGATACTTAGAGTATCGTTGAGCGTTATTGGTCGACGAAGGGACCGCGTCATGCTCACCCAATGGATCGAAGCGTGCCCAGTCCGGCGCGTCAGTTTGGATGGCGGCCTCGTGCTCAACTTCGAGGACTACAACGAGTTGGTCATCTCCCGAGCACTGAAGCTCTCGCTACCAGCACTCGGGAACTATCCCGCCGAAGACGTCATGATCGATCCCAATGACGTGCCCAACCATCTACGTCCGCTGTTGAACTTTTCGGGCAGTGTCTGCACCCACGCCAGCTGTGACGACGACGGCACTCTGCGCGTTGATTTCGCCAACGGGTATCGCTTCACCGTCGACCCCGACGAGAACTTCACCGCGTGGGAGTTGTACGGCAAGCGTCACGGCTACATGGCCTGCCTACCCCACGGCCGGGTTCGAGTCGTGCGCCACGACCTGCCCGAGGACGACGACCACCTCGCCGACGTCGCCGCGACAGTACGGTGACCCGACACCGCGTAAGTCGGGCCAGTGGCTCGGACAGCGACCCGACCGGGCCCGCCCTTGAATAGCGAAGAGAATCACCAGGACACGGCGGACGCCGCCACCACGCGCCTGCGGGAACGCGCCGCGGCCGTGACGAAGGCGTCCGGGGAGTACAGCGAACGCCTTGGTGCCCTGGCCCGCTTCACCGTCCGGCACAAGGCCCTCGTGATCGGCGCCTGGGTCGGAGTGGCCGTGGTGCTGGCGTTGCTGTTCCCGCAGTTGGAGACCGTGGTGCAGAAACAGTCCGTCCAGCTGATACCTCAGGACGTGGCATCGTTTCAAACGATCGACCGGATGAGCGAGGCATTCGGCGAGCAGGGCTCCAAGACAACGCTGTTCGTCGCCATGGAAGACCCAGCCGGGCTGACCCCGCCGACGCGACAGCGCTACGCGGACCTGGTGTCGCGGCTGCGCGCCGACACCAAGCACGTGCTTCTGGTCCAGGATCTTCTGGCCGACCCGGCGACCGCCACCCAGGCGCTCAGCAAGGACGGCAAGGCCTGGTATCTGCCGGTCGGGGTGGCCGGCACGCTCGGTGACCCCGCCGCGGCCGAGTCGGTCACCGCCGTCCGCGCGATCGCCGCACAAGCGTTCGACGGATCCTCGACACTGGTGCGAGTGACCGGGCCGCCGTCGACATTCAGCGACCAAATCGCCGAGGCCGAACACGATCTCCTGTTCATCTCCATCGCCACCGCCGGGCTGATCGCGCTGATCCTGCTCATCGTCTACCGGTCGGTGTTCACCGCGTTGCTGCCACTGCTGGTGATCGGCATCAGCCTGGCCGTCGGGCGTGGGGTGCTCTCCGGGCTGGGCGAGTTGGGCATGCCGGTGTCGCAATTCACCGTCGCGTTCATGAGCGCGATCCTGCTGGGCGCCGGCACCGACTACACGGTGTTTCTGATCAGCCGCTATCACGAACAGCGCCGAGCGCACGTGGCCCCCGATCAGGCAGTTGTGCACGCCACCGCCAGCATCGGTCGCGTCATCATGGCCTCGGCGGCGACCGTCGCACTGGCGTTCGCAGCCATGGTGTTCGCCCATCTCAGCGTCTTCGCCGGACTCGGACCGGCCTGCGCGGTCGCCGTGCTCATCGGGTTCATCGCCACCGTGACCCTGCTTCCGCCGGTGCTGGCGCTGGCCGCCAAACGCGGCATCGGCGAACCCAAGTCCGACCGCACCCGGCGCTACTGGAACTCGGTGGCCGTCGCGGTGGTCCGCAAGCCGGTGCCGCTGCTCGTCGGCAGCCTGGTCCTGCTGCTGGCATTGTCGGCGGTCGCCACGACGATGACCTTGAGCTACGACGACCGCAAGGGACAACCCGCCACGACCGCCAGCAACCAGGGCTATCAATTGTTGGACCGTCACTTCCGCAAAGACATCGTCATCACCGAGTTCCTGGTGGTCGAATCACCGACCGACATGCGCACAGGCAAGGGACTCGCCGATCTCGACGAGATGGCCTCCCGCGTCGCGCAGGTGCCAGGGGTTACCAAGGTCTCCGGGGTCACCCGACCTACCGGAGCCCGCCTGGATCAGGCCCAATTGGGTTGGCAGAACGGGCAGATCGGCGACAAGATGGCCGGCGCGGTGACCGACGGCAACGCCCGCAAGGACGACCTGGCCAAGCTCACCGGCGGCGCGGACCAACTCGCCGGCGGCCTCGCCCAACTCGACACCACGCTGCGCACCGCGCTGACCCCGCTGACCGGCATCCTGAACCAGGCCCAGACCATCGGCCCTCAGGTCGATCAACTCCGGCCGCTGCTCAACCAACTGTCGATGGCCGCCCCGGCGGTGGATAACGCGTTGCGCTCTGGGCCCGGGCTGCGCCCGCTGGCCGAACAAGCTGACGGCGCGATCGCCACCATCGACCCCCTCGTCGGAGCCCTGAACACCTCGCCGTGGTGTGCGACCACACCTCAATGCGCGCAGATCCGAGACCAGGTCCAAGTCCTGGTGACCCTGCGCAACGGAGGGTTCTTCACCCAAGTCGCCGCCCTCGGTGACCGCGTCGGCCAGAACGCGACCGTCACCGGCACCCTGGCCGATGTCCAGAGCGCCGTCACCTCCATGGACAAGGCGTTCGGCGTGCTCGGCGACCCCGCCGACCTGATCGGCAACATCCGCCGCCTCCAAGACGGCATCCGCCAGCTCGCCTCCGGCGCCCAGGCTTTGGCCACCGGTGTACACACCCTGGCCGACAGCAACATCGAAATGCTCAGCGGAATGAGCCAGATCGCCACCCAACTGCAGAACTCGGCGCGCGCCAGTGCCGGTTCGGACACCTCGAGCGGGTTCTTCCTACCGCCCAACGCCTTCGAGAACCGCCAATTCGCCGACGTAGCAAAACAATTCCTCTCCCGTGACGGCAAGACCGCCCGGTTCATCATCGAATCCAGCAACGACCCGTACACCGTGGACGCCATGAACATGGCCCACCAAATCGTCGCCGTCGCCGAGGCCGCCCGCCCCAACACCTCCCTGGCTCACGCGACCGTCTCCGTCGCCGGATTCCCCGCCGTGAACTCCGACATCCAGAAGCTCCTATCGGCGGACTTCCTCCAACTGGGCGCTGCCACCCTGCTCATCGTGGGTCTCATCCTGGTCCTGCTGCTGCGCGCACTGCTGGCCCCGCTTTACCTGCTGGGCACCGTCGTGCTCAACTACGCCGCCTCACTGGGCATCGGAGTCCTCGTCTTCCAGTGGGGCCTTGGTGATGAAATCGCCTGGCCGGTACCACTGTTGGCGTTCATCATCCTCGTCGCCGTGGGAGCCGACTACAACATGCTGCTGGTCTCCCGGCTCAAGGAGGAATCCACCCGCAACATCCGCGTCGGCGTGCTGCGGACCGTCGCCAACACCGGCTCGGTGATCACCTCCGCCGGGATCATCTTCGCCGCGAGCATGTTCGGGCTCATGTTCGGCTCGATCGCCATCATGATTCAAGCCGGCTTCATCATCGGCTGCGGCCTGCTACTGGACACCTTCGTCGTGCGCACGCTCACCGTCCCCGCGATCGCCGTGCTGCTGCGCGAAGCCAGCTGGTGGCCGCACCGCGCCAGCGCACCAGATCCCGCGAGCCACTCCATCTCGTCGTGATGGTGGCCCTCGTGCAGGACCGTGAGAGCACAACGCCGACGTCGCCGAGCCTGCCGCGTGCCCGACACGGCGCAGTGATGCGACCTAAAGGACGCAGCGGTCGAGGAAGTCGCTGACCGCAGCGGTGAACGCGTCGTTGTCGTCACCGGCGATCATGTGACCGGTACCGGACACGTCGACGGTCTCTGCATGCGGAACCAGTTGCAGGAACTCCTCGACGGTGTCTTGGGACACCACGTCCGACAGCAGGCCCCGCACCAGAAGTGTTGGCGCGGTGACCCGACGGGCTCCCTCGCTCAAAATCTGGCCGATCGCGTCGAACTGCTCCGTACCCGACGTGGGCTCGCCCTGTAGGAATTCGAAGTTGGAATGGATAAACGCCGGGTCCCATCGCCAGATCCACCGGCCGTCGTGACGTTGCCGCAGCACCTTGCGCAGGCCATCGACGGTGTCGGGTCGCGCGCGATGCGGGTTGTAGGCGGCGATCACCTCGGCGGCATCGTGGAGGGTGCTGAAGCCGTCGGGGTGCGCGGCCATGAACGCCACGACGCGGCGGGCACCCCGAAATTCCAGTCGCGGGGTGATGTCGACCAACACGACCGCCCCCCACAATTCCGCCGGTGCGCTCAGATGTGCTCCCAGGATGGTCATCCCACCCAACGATGCGCCCACGACCGCGGGTGGCTTATCGGCGCTGAAGTGTTCGCGGACTGCGATCAGGTCGGACGCCAGCCGCTCGACGTCGTACCGACCGTCCGGGTCCCAGTCGCTGTCACCGTGACCGCGCGTGTCATAGGCGACCACCGTGTATCCGCGTGCATGTAGTCGGGCGGCCGAGGTGCTCCAGGAATGCCGGTTCTGGCCACCGCCGTGCAACAGCAGTACCACGGGACGGACGTCGGCATGGGCGTAGTAGTCCGCGGCCAGAGTGATGCCGTCACTGGTGCGGACGCGATGCTGGATCGCCGCGGTCACGGCATCTGCTCAGGGCGGACACCCGCCTGCGATGGGCGGTTCGCCGTGGCCGTCCTCATTGCCCGACTGCCCGGGGACTGACGATCGTCACGGTGCCTTGAGCCGCGCAGACGGCTACGTCATCGTTGGTGATGTCGATTCGGGCGACCCCGCTGCGCTTGCCCAGCGCCACGATCTCGGTGACGGCGATGCACACCCCACCCGATACCGGTCGGAGCAGGTTGACCTTGAATTCCGTTGTGGCGACCCATGATCCCGCGGAGATGACGGGGTAGAACACCACTCCCAGGCAGTGGTCGACCATCGCCGACAGGCACCCGCCATGAAGATTGCCGAAAGGTGTCAGCAGTTCGTCTCGGGTATCCATCTCGGCCACCAGTCGACCAGCGGTGAACTCGGTGTGGCGAAAGGCCAGGAACCTCGTCAGGCCTCCCGCCGCAGTGGCGGATCCAAGGAGCGTCTCGGCGATCTGCCCGTCGAAGTGGTTGAACTCGATGCCTGCCATTTACGCGTCGCCGTCGGACTGGTCGGGTATCGCTGGGCCGCTCTCCCTGGCGAACCGTGCGAGCATGTCGCCGAATTCGCCGAGGTCGCCGTGGGCGGCGAAGTGCTCCGCGCTGACCGCGACGAACCGTGCCGTGGCGGTGAACCGCACGACGTCGTCCTGACCGGTACCGGTCGCGCTGACGTGCAGGGCACGGCCTTCGCGGGCCTGAATGTGTGCGCTGATGCGGTGCAGTTGATGCAGCGGCACCGGCTGCAGGTAATTGATGGCCAGATTGCGGGTCACTGCCGGCGTGCCGGCGATCCACAGGGTGAAGCCGAATAGGTCGTCGCAGGCCGCGGCGATCGCGCCGCCGTGCGCCAGTCCCGGCGCCCCGGCGTGCCGTTCGTCGAACGCCACGTCGGTGTACACCTGCTGACCTAGCCGGAATACCTTCATGTGCAGGCCATTCGGGTTGTCCGGGCCGCATCCCATGCACGTCGGGGTGTGAGGAGGCAACGCCTCCGGCCTCTCCCAATCAGTCGCCGCCGTCGTCATCGGGTCTCCTCGTCACATTTCGCGTGCCGGCCGACCGGAACGGGTCGGCCAATTTGCGTCGGGTCGAAAATCGTTGTCAGTCGGTACGCCCTCTGAGAGGGCGTGTCGGCCCGTGCCGATCGACGGGTTGGATGCGGTTGGAGTAGCCCGGCCGCCAGGACGCTGCCGGCGTCGGATCTGCCGGATCCGCCTGAGATTCGGCCGGCGATCCGGTGACGCCGGCTCGAACAGCTGACTTCCCGCGTCGGCGTCGCCGAGTTGTGACATCCGCCTACCCCGAAGGGGTCCAGGTGATGGGCAGCGAGGTGTACCCACGGATGGGCCCGGACCGCAGTCGACGCGCCGAGGTCAGGTCCACCTCCCAGTCGTGCACCTTGTCCAGGAGCGCATCCAGCGCGATCCGGGCTTCCATCCGCGCCAACGCCGCCCCCAAACAGAAGTGAATGCCGCGACCGAACGCCACCTGATGCTCGCAAGTGCGATCGACGTCGAACACGTCGGGTTCGGGGAAGGCACGCTCGTCGCGGTTCGCCGACCCGAACAGCAACAGCACCTTCTCTCCCTTTCGCATCGTCGTGCCGTGCAAAGTCACGTCACGAGTCAGGGTGCGTGAAAGTCCCTGAGCCGGTGAGTCATAACGCAACAACTCCTCCACCGCCGGACCCAGGAGCGTCCGATCGCAGGCCAAGCGTCGCCGGATCTGCGGATGCTGAGCGAGCACCACCGCGGAGTTGCCGAGCAGATTGGTGGTGGTCTCATAGCCCGCAACGAGCAGCAACGCGCAGAACCCGAGGACCTCCTCATCGGTCAGCCCGATCCCGTCGACCGTCGCGTTCACCAGCGCCGACATCAAGTCCGCGCGTGGACTCCGGCGGCGCTCGGCAAGGAAATCGGTGAAGTAGGCATAAATCGACGCTGCGGCGGCCAGCGCATCGGTGGTCTGTCCATGGTTGATGTCGACCTGCACCAGCTGACTCGACCACAACCGGAACAAGTCGCGGTCCTCGGCGGGAACGCCCAGCAGATCGGCGATCACCGCGGCGGGCAAGATCGCGGCGAAATCGGTCACGAAGTCCGCCGACCCAGACTCCTCGTCGAACCGCCCGAGCAACTCCGCCGCCATCTGCGTAATGGCGTCGTGCAGACCAGCCACCCGACGGGGGGTGAACGCTCGGCTCACCAGGGCGCGCAATTGATCGTGGCGAGGGGGGTCCATCACGATCATCATCGGCAGAAACGAGCCGATGAAGTTCGACCCCGGCGGGGTGGGGAAGATTCCATCCACCGAGGAGTACGTACCGTGATCCACCGCCGCGGCCTGGACATCCGCGTGCCGGCTCAGCACCCAGGTGTGGGATTCCTCGGCCCGATACACCGGAGCCGAATCGCGCAACAACCGGTACGTCGGGTAGGGGTCGCTCAGAATCGTGGCGTCGAACGGGTCATACCGGATCTTCACTGCGACCACGAAGGCCTCCTACCGCAAGTACCGAACAGTTGTTTAGACTGGCAGTCTAAACAAGCTCTATGGACGGGGAAGGGCAATGCGTAAAGTTCCGCGTCAGATTTCCGAGAGACTCCCCGCCGCGGCGGACCTGTTCGCCGAGAAAGGGCTCAACGACTCCAAGATCGACGACGTCGCCGCGGTGACCGGGGTGCCCAAGGCGACGCTGTACTACTACTTTTCCGGCAAAGAAGACATTCTTGCCTTCCTGCTCGAAGACCTCCTTCGCGACATCTCCGACGCGGTCATCACGATCGTGCGCTCCGATGGCACGGCCGCCGACCGCCTCAAAGGTGTCATCCACGCGCAACTCCGGGCGATGGCGCAGCGACCGGCCGTCTGCCGCGCGCTAATCGGCGAACTCGGCAGAGCCGGCCGCATGCCCGTCATCGCCGACATGATCAGCACCGCCTACCAACAGCCGGTCGAAACCCTGCTCGTCGCAGGAGCAGCCGACGGCTCGCTCGTACCCCAACCCGATGCACGCGCCACGTCGATCGCCCTCTTCGGCGCGGTCACCATCAGCGCCCTCATGTACCTGGTCACCGGCAACGACCTCGACGAGATACACGTCGGTGCCACCCTGCACGGCATCATCATCGAAGGTTTGCGCCCCCGCGAGAAGGACCTGCCATGAGCACCTACGGTCTGTCGATCCTCGGCACCGATTTGGACTCCCTGGCCACGACCGCCGAAGCGGCGGACCAGGCCGGGTTCGACCGGTGACATCGAAGTCGTCTCCATGGTTATGTGCTCCATCCACGACGATCCCACCATCGCCAGACGCGAACTCGCCCAACAGATTGCGTTCTACTCCTCGGTCAAGTCCTACGAGACTGTGCTCGATGTGAACGGCTTCGCCCGCGAAGGCCAGCTCATCCGAGAAGCCTTCGCTCAACGCGACTTCCCAGCCATGTTCGACGCGGTCTCAGACAAGATGATCGACACCATGGGCGTCGCCGGAACAGCATCCCAAGTCCGCGACGGGCTGAAACGCTACGAAGGCATCCTCGACCACATCATGCTGTACTCGCCCTCAATAGGCATCAACCCAGAACGGGTGCAGGAAAACCTCCACAGCCTCATCCGCGAATGCCCCCCCCGGAGAAGTAGTCGGGCGCGGCAGCCACTGATCTCGCTGGTAGCGGACTTTGGCCGCCGTCACCGCGTCCACGAGGATGTGGGGGCGGCCCCGGGGGCCGATCAGACCATTAACCTGCCGGTTAACGGGTCGCTACCTGACTGACGCATGCGAGATGACAGCAGACCCTACTGACGTGCTGTTACGTTGCGACTTATAAACACACTTACGTAATGACGTAATGACGTAATGACGCTTATACGTCATGTCGTAATTACGGTGGGCGCTGCGTCAACACGACATGCACCTTGCTTCGTCCCTCGACCCAGTCACGCAGCTCATAGCTGATTGAGTTCAACAGGGGAAGTAGCACCAGGTCGTGTTGGTGGCGGACGTCGACATAGAGCAGTGAATCCATGTGCGACACGCGATTGCGCAATTTCCGCAGATCGCGAACCTTATTGCCGGTGCCATACCCTCGTGGGTCGAGCTGGACGTTGGGAAACCCTGCACGTAGACAGTTGCGCCACAGGTCACGGCGGGCTTGAAGGTTGATCTGGTTCTGCACCGGATGGCCGTTCGGGTCCAACCATCCCGCATTGAACTTTTCGGGCAGAAGGTTAGCCCAGGTGCCGAACATGACGTGCGCAACCAGGTCGTCATGGGTGATCGCCCCGCCGTGACGGGGGTGAGTGGCCGGCCGGGCCCGGCGAGACTGGTCAGCTGCCTTGTAGAGGTTGTGGCGGGTCGTGGTGAACACGTTCGGTGCCGACAGGTAGGGAATGCCGGCACGATGGTCGATCCATTCAGGCGCGCCCACATGTTGCTTGGACCACCCGCACAGCTGCGTGTCAATCGCATGCCGCACCGCGACCTCGGCGATTCCCAACGGGTCCTGTAGAGCGGCGGCGACCTCGATGTTCCACTCGTAGAGCGCCAATGCATCGGCGTCTTGCCCGCCGGAGAGAGACCGATAATGCGCCAGTCGCGAAGGGTGCAGGCTCTTGAAGATCTCCGCTGGGTTCACTGACACAACCGGTCACTGTGCCAGACAAACAAGGAAGCCCCCCTCAGACGAGGGAGGCTTCTTCACGAACAGCCGGACGAGCCGACCGCATCTGTAAACCACTATACACAAATTTGGCACACCAATGAACACCAGTTTCAATCATTCCGGCTAGGCGTCAAGACGTAAGAACGTAAAGACGTAATTACGTCTTTACGTTGTCGGCCAACCACCGGTCGGCCAAATCGGTGAGGATCTTGCTCATGCTGGTGTCGCCGTCAAGGGCGGCCTGCTTGAGGCCCCGAACAGTGGAACGGGGCAGGTAGACCGTGGCCCTCTGCATGTCATCTGCGGGGGACCGGAACGCTTCGGCGGCCCGCTTGGAGGGCTCGGTGCGCACACGGGCGGCCATCTTCGAGGTCAGATCAGACATGGGCCATCGCTTCCAGGAGTTCTGTCAGAACATCGTCGTAGCCGTGCAGACGGGTGGGGGTGGCGCCGTAGGCACGGCGCACGTCTTCGCGGCGCAGGATTGGGGTCCCGATGACGGGTACGCCTTCGGCCTCCAACAGTCCGCGGACTTCATCGGCAAGACGGGTGCGTAGATCCACGCTCGTCAGCAAGACGGCGGTCGGACGGTGAGCGGTGATCTCCAGCGTCGGCCAGACCCGTCGAACGTCCAACGGGGACGTCCCGGTCGGCACGACGACCAGATCCGCGATGTCGATGGCCTCCTGGATCACCTGCGCCGTTCCAGGTGGGGTGTCGATGATCGTCAAGTCGCAATCGCGCTCTGCGGTCAGGGGCCGGCTGGCCGGCACTACAGGGAACGGCATCGGACCGTCGGCTGTGGCGTCAGCGGCCCATTCGAGTGCAGAGCCTTGCGGATCGGCATCGACGAGCACCACGTCCAAGCCGCGCGAGACGCCCGCAGCTGCGAGATACATCGCGCTGGTGGTCTTGGCGACACCACCCTTGGTGTGCACCAGGGAAATAATCGGCATACCAACAACCTTACGTCATGACGTAACAACATAACTACGCTAAAACGCAACAACATCATTACGTCATTACGTCATCAGGGTGAACTGAGCACATGTTGGCGGCATGACATCGCTAGATGCCGACGTGCTTGTCCAGCCAGGCTGCAGCCGCGAAGAACACCCCGCCACCCGCCACGGCAGCGGTGAGTGGTTCACGTGTTCCGACGTAGGTTCCGATCCCGCTAACCCCCGCGGCCACCGCGGCTGCCGAGAACACCACCGTGCTGCGCAGCGTCAGCAGCGGCGGTGGGTCCTTCTTCTGTGATGCCACAGTTGCCCCTATTGCTCGTAGAAACATGCCTTCACCCCTTAAAGGGACGGCAAGCCACGTTCTACAGGGGCACCGTGCAGACAACTGGGCCGCTAAACCGCCCACGGCTATAAATGTGCAGGTCAGAAAGTTCTGGCTGGACGGAGCGCGCGCACCCGGGTCAACATCCGGCGCGGCTCGCTTTCCCTCGCTGAGTTGCTCTTCACCACACCCTGGGCGGCCTCGGCCCAGTCCGCCGGCATGACGAACCACACCAGTCACAAAAACATCACGGGCGACGGCGTGTCCTGTATCAGATACCGCGATCTTGCTGGCAGTCTTCGAAACATGCCTCGACCCCGTAAAGGCGACCGCGTGGAACTGCTAACCCGCCCGGAGCGTCTCGTTTCCGAAAAGATCAAGCAGCAGGCCGCCGCGCGAGGCATGTCTGTCTCGCAATACGTGGCTGATCTGCTAGCCATCCAAGCCGGCCACCCCGAGCTGGTGCGCGAACTCGACAAGGAGGTTTTGCCGCTGGCGATGTGACGACATGCGCCAGGGGCTCAATTTTTCGTCTTACATAGCGAGCCTCTTGGCAGATGTGACATCTGAATAGCTGGTGTGCGGAAACCCCGCTGAATTGACGAAGGCCCCGCCTTAGGCGGGGCCGCGTCTGGAGATTCAAACCGAGCTGCGAACTCGGTTCAGGGTTCTCCGCACCCGTTCCCCGAAGGGACTGTCTTGGTCGACAGCTCTCACGGTAGCGCACGCCTGCTCGACGTACCAGGTACGCCGCGCAACTCGTGTATTAATCGTGATCTCTCCATCGCCCCATCACGTCGGGCGAGTAGTACGTGGCCGACGTCGCTCGGCGCGTCTGTAGCTCCTGCCGCTCCCAGCCCGCATGTCGTGCACGCTCTGGCGAACGAACGACGCCGCGAATGGGTGCAGCGCGCCGGGGCCTGCGCCCCACGCGCGCCGATGTGGACCAGTCGCGCCGGCTGGCTCGACGGTCTGCGCCAATGGGCGCGCTCACCGGCCCTGGGCCAGCTGTGCGCCGAGGAACGCGTGTCGATCACCTCGACCACGCTGTTGTCGATCGCCGCGGTAATGGCCGAGCACGCCGACCACGCCACCGGCCGCCACGTCGCCGTCACACGCGCGACGATCGCCTCCCGGGTGGGCTGTGACGTACGCACGATCACCGCCGCCTGGCGAGTCCTACGGGTCTCCCAGTGGGCCGTCGAGGCGCAGCGCGGCCACGGCTCCCCAGGCACCCCCAGCATCGGCCGACGACCCTCGGTGTACCACCTGGTGCCGCGCCGCGAAGCCCGTCCAGTGACCCGCCCCGTTGTGCATGATTTCCACCTACCGCCGTCAGGCGGCGTTAGCTCTTCTTCTCCCGTAGGGAGTTACTCACCAAGCGAGCGCGCAAGCGCACCCGCCCACCGAATCTCCGACAAAACGCAACAAGCCCGCCCCTGGCGACGCACCGCGCGCCCACTGGCCGTCCAACGGCTCGCCGCTGGACTCGTCGCGATCACCCACGGCCTCGACCGCGCCCACATCGGCGCCATCTGCGACGCACTCACCGCCGCCGGCATTGATCCCGACGTGTGGTCAGCACGCGCGGTCAACGACAAGCTCAACGCCGACATGCGCGCCCGAGGGCTGACATGGCCCGACCACATCGCCAATCCTGGCGCGTTCCTGCACAGCCGATTACGACGGCTGCCCTGGACACCACCAGAACCTGCAAGAAAGGCCGGCGGCTCCGCCGCCGCCAGCATCGACCAGACGCCGGCACCTGTCGTGCTCACCGACGCCTCGCGGGCACGTATCGCCGCAGCCAAAGAAGAGATCCGCCGAGTGCTCGCTGAACGCGCTCAACGTACCTGCCTTGACCATCCCTAACGACGACGCTGGCCTTTGCGCGGTCGCCCGCGGCATGAACCCCGACGCTGGGAACACCGAGTAGCACCGGTGAGACCAGCCCAGGCCCACCATTCCTGTGGCTGTCGACGCGTTCCGCGACGCACGCCACCGGTGGCCTGTGGGTGTGGGCTCAGGTGAAGAGGCGGGGCGCGTCGGGTGGGATCCACGCGAGGTCCACTCGGGTGTCGTCGTGCAGCTGGTCGCCGGTAATCAGCCAGTGCATCAGTGCGGTGGCCGCCGGGCCACGGTGACCGATCAGCAGATCGGTCACGGCCGCCTCGACCCGTGACCTCATAGCCATCCCGTCCGTGAACGGTGGTGGTGTGCGCCGCGTTCGCGCCACCGGGTGCTCAGCCACATCTCGATCAGTTCGGCGCTGACGTCGGCGTGGGCGGCCCAGGTGTGCAGGAGGTGGCAATAGCGGGTGTAGCGCGCCCAAGTGAACTTGGCGGCCACGGGGTCCTCGGTCCAGCCGAGGTGAATCAGGGAGGCCACGGTGTGTTGGTCGAGCAGCTGCGGGCGCACCACGCCGTAAGCGGCGCTGTCGGTGTGGTGGGTGGCCCAGCAGTACAGCGAGACCACGGTGGGGCCGACGCCGGGGGTCTGCGGCCAGCCCGACCACCGGCGGCGCGGGGCGGCGTCGGGGATCGACGGCCCACCCTGACCGCGAACTCGCCGTGGGTG
>WBZU01000745.1_pt1 | contig 26496 bp, 21 predicted proteins | sample 5204311 | NCBI WGS metagenome assembly WBZU01 (sample SAMN12344359, study PRJNA552823) | activated sludge metagenome | biome: Activated sludge suspended growth; feature: Nitrification reactor; material: Wastewater; isolation source: activated sludge from nitrification reactor of wastewater...
GTAGCTTGGGCCGGATTGGCAGCCAGCGCCAACAATCCGATCGCTACGAGTGCACTGTGCTGTAGAGTTTGACGTGTGGTAATCATAGGAAATCCTTTTGTGTCACTTCTGGATGAGGGTGAATGTTTCGAGTTTCGCGTTGTTCGCAACCTAACTCCTCATGGCCATCCGGCGCCGCGCCAGCCCGGCGAGGCCGACGAGGCCCGTGCCGAACAGGTAGACCGCGGCGGGAACCGGGACAGGAGTCGGTGTCAGCATGAAGCCGCCTTGACGCCCCGAGCTGCTGTTAGAGGCATAACCGACAATGATGCCTTGATCATTGATGCCCATGCCCTGATCCAGTTGCCAGCCAGCCGTGAGCAAATCAGCGGGCAGGAAAGTATTCAGATCAATAATATTGCCGTTTTCCCAGAGCGTGGCTTTAGCAGTACCGTCTGCAAAATAACTCCCGCCGACGATTTGTCCGAGGTTGTTAACATCAAAACCAAAGCTAAAGTTGCCACCCAAATCGCCAAGATCGACAGGCGCAGCAGAACCGCTGGCCCAATAGGTTGCATGTGAAATTTCATCGCCCGCCAGGCTACTGAAACCAACAATCTGTCCGGCCTGATTGATACCAAAGGCATTACTGGTTGCTCCACCCAGAGTTCCCAGATCGGTCATACTGCCGCCACTCCATAAGAAAGCATGATCGGCTTCATCGTTTGCCGTGAAGCTATCTCCGACAATTTGCCCGGCATCGTTGATACCTAAAGCAGAGGAGAAAGCGCCTCCTAAGGTTCCTAGATCAGTGACAGCCGTTCCGTCCCAACGGACTGCGTGCCAACTGGAACCTGCCCAACTTGTACCCACCAACTGGTCATGATTATTAATCCCGAAGGGGGCTGCCTGATACCCTGACTGCCCGCCGCCCAATACATCCAAAGGGACGGCAGTCGTGCCATCCCAGCGCACAGGTACATAAGCATCGGCTGTCGGGCCCAGGTCAATATAGCCGGCAATATGCCCGGCATCATTGATGCGATTTGCCACCCCGCCAACTCCGCCAGGCACATTGCCTAATGGAATAACGGTATTACCCTGCCAAACTACGGGAGAAATCGTTTCACCAGTGAGACCGCCGAAACCGGAGGCTTGCCCTTGCTTGTTAATCCCGTTTGGAGAGGTGACTAAATTGGTTCCGTTAAAGGTGCCCATGTCGCTGAAGACATAGTTCTGCGCGAGGGCCGGACTGCCGGTGAGGGCGAGCACACAGACCGCCATGACTGCACTGCGTTGAAGTATCTGACGTATGGTGAACATAAGAAGTCCTTTCGTGGCACGTCCTGGATGGATGTGCACGTTTCAGGTTCCGAGTTTCACGTTTCGGGTTTCAGGCACGACGTTTCACGCTTCACGTGCGACGCTTCACGCCCGCCACCTCTCGCCGTTAGGCGGTTCCCTTCATCCGGCGGCGCGCCAGTCCGGCGAGACCTGCCAGGCCGCTGCCGAAGAGCCAGACCGCGGCAGGGATCGGCACAGGCATCGGCGTGAACATGACGGGAATCGCATGTTCCAAGTTCGCATCGTATAACGTGCTGATAATCACGCCGGCATTGTTCATATCCAGGAAATCGGAACTGAGGATGGAATTGTTCCCACTGGGAAGACTCTGCCATCCGGCGGCAAGCAGGTCCGCGGGAATGAATTGCGTCAGGTCGAAGATATGGCCATGATCCCACAGCGTGATATGCGAGACGCCGGCTGCCGTGTCGCTCCAGCCGGCAATCAGGCCGTTATCGTTAATCACCATCGCCATGCCTTCCGCACCGCCCAAGGTGCCGAGATCAGTCGGCGATGAACTGAAACTATCCCAAATGACAGGCCGCGTGATATCACCGGCAAGCATGGCGTCACCCACGATTTGCCCGGCCTTGTTGATGCCGTTCGCCTCGCTATTGGTGCCGCCCAAGGTACCTAGATCGTATGTCACACCACCGATCCAGGCCGTGCCATGGTTGGCGTCGTCGTTGTTCGTGTTGGTCGCCCCGACCATATCGCCCGCATTATTGATCGCGTGGCTATTGAAGATGTAGCCGTTACTGCCTCCCAATGTGGGCAGCTCAGTCATCGCCGTGCCGCCGGCTGCCCAGGTTGCGGGATGAGAGGTTTGTTGGTTACTCCAAATAAGGCCGGCAATCTGACCTGAACTATTGATAGTGTAGGCAATATCGTAATTGTTCAACGTGTCTAATGGCGTGGGTACACCATTATCCCAACGCACGCCGAAACTGGCATCCACCCCTGTCGGTACGGCATAACCGGCAATCTGTCCGAAATCGTTGATGCTGGTCGCGCCAGCGTCTGAGGTTCCGGCTGGACTGGCGAGCGGATTCCAGGTGCTGCCGTTCCATAGAACCGCCGACGAGCCGCCGGCGCTGAAGTTCTGAATGCCGACCACTTGCCCAAGATTATTGATACCCCGAGTATAGACCGGGTTATCGAGATTGCTGAGACCGCCCATGTCGCTGAAGACATAGCTTTGCGCCAGTGCCGGACTGCCGGTGAGGGCGAGCACACCGATCGCCAGGAGTGCACTGCGTTGAAGCGTCTGACGTGTAGTAGTCATAGGAAATCCTATCGTGTCACTTGTGGATGGAGGGACTCGTTTCAAGTTTTAAGTCTCAAGTTTCGGGTTCTCGCAATCTCGCTAGTTATGGCTCATCCGCCGCCGCGCCAGCCCGGCCAACCCAATCAGGCCCGACCCGAACAGATAGACAGCGGCGGGAACCGGGACGGGGGTCAGCATGGTGCCAATTAATCTGCCATCAAGCGTGTTATAGGCATAACCGATAATGACGCCGTGATCGTTGATATCTTCAGCCGGACCAAAGACCCACCCTGCCGCGACGAGATCAGCCGGTAAAAATTGAGCGAGATCGATCATCTGCCCATGATCCCAAAGCGTGGCTGCACTGCTATCGTCCGCAAGAAAACCTCCGCCCACAATTTGGCCAAGATTGTTGATGGCATTGGCAAATGTATACGTGGCGCCAGGCAACCCACCCAAATCCACCGGCGCGCCGCCATTGGCATACCAGAGTGTGGCATGGGTGATTTCGTCACCCAGCAGTGCGGAGGAGCCGACGATTTGACCTAACTCGTTAATGTCTAACGCTCCACTGTTGGTGCCGCCAAGCGTCCCTAGATCAACAATGCTGGTTCCTTGCCATAAGGCGGCATGGTCGGCGTCATCATTGAGCGTATTGCTATTGCCAACGATTTGACCGACATCGTTAATGCCCCAGGCCTGTGAGTTGGTACCCCCAAGCCCCCCGATATCAGTCACGGCGGTACCGTCCCACCGCATGGCATGGATGCGGTCGGTGGTCCACATGTAGCCGGCCAACTGGTCCTGATTGTTGATGGCTTCGGCAGAGGCGGAATACGCAGAGGTCCCGCCGCCGATCACTTGAAGAGGCGTAATGGCCCCATTGCTCTGCCACAATGCCGGGACATAGGCATCTGCGGCAGGCCCTAAATCAACAAAGCCAGCCATGTGGCCGGCGTCATTGATGTGTTGGGCAATTCCGCCAACGCCACCGGGCACGGAGTCCAGCACTGTTTTATTCGTGCCATTCCAAATCACGGGCACATAGTTCTCACCCCCGGTCGGAATGATCACGCCAACGATTTGACCGCTATTGTTGATGCGCTGGGGAATTGAAATGGGGTCTGGTCCGTTTAATGTCCCCAGATCGCTGAAGACATAACTTTGCGCCAGTGCCGGACTGCCGGTGAGGGCGAGCACACCGATCGCCAGGAGTGCACTGCGTTGAAGCGTCTGACGTGTAGTAGTCATATGAAATCCTATCGTGTCATTTGTGGATGGAGGGACTCGTTTCAAGTTTTAAGTCTCAAGTTTCACGACCGACAATCCTTGTCGTTAGGCTGTTGTCTTCATCCGGCGCCGCGCCAGTCCAGCTAACCCCGCCAGGCCGCTGCCGAAGAGCCAGACGGCGGCGGGGACCGGGACAGGATTGAGGATGTACGAGCTATTAACGCCACCCACGGTGCCAAACACACCAATCACGCCTTGGTTATTGATATCGAAGGCATAGCTATGGGCCCACCCGACATTGTTGACTTCAATCTGCTGATCCGCCGGCAGGAGACTATTCAAATCGGTACCGACCCCGTTTTCCCAGAGCACGGGTCCGTTGGCACCGGCCACGACAATTTGGCCAAGATCGTTGATCGCGGCGATACGGTGGAGGTAGTAGCCCACGGAGAGAGACGCGTCATAGCCCAGGTCGATCGGGGCGCCGCCATTGGCATTCCACAGGGTGACATGCTGGGTGACATCATCGGCGAGGAAGCTGCTGCCGATGATTTGCCCGAGGTCGTTGATCCCCCAGGCTTTGCTATTGGTCCCTCCCAGCGTGCCCAGATCAATGACATCGCCGTTGCTCCACAACGTGGCGTGCTTGGCATCATCGTTCGTCGTGAAGCTTTCCCCGACGATTTGCCCGGCGTCGTTGATGGCGTCTGCCCTGCCGTAACTACCGCCCAACGTGCCGAGGTCGGTGATGGCGCCGGCCGCATCCCAGCTCACTGGGCGAAAGTTGGTCGTGCCCCACGCGATGCCGGCAGTCTGCCCCTGGTTGTTGATCGCATTGCCTTGGTCATAATAGTTGCCGCCCAGGGTGGCCAGTTCGGTCGGCGCTCCGCTGCTGTCCCAGCGTGTGGCATGATACAGATCAGGGCCGACGGAGGTGGTGCCGACCACTTGCCCAAGATCGTTCATATGGGTTGCGTAACTGAGGTACCCACTGACATCCGGCACGGCATTCGGCAATTCGGCCTGCTGCACAATGGACGTGCCGTTCCATTGAAAATTGGAATAGGGCGGATTGGTGGATTCGTACCAAAAGTGTCCGCTGTTGTTGATATCCCCTACGGCAAAAAAATTCGTCGAACCAATGAGGCCGGTCACCTCGGTGGCCGTATACCCGTTCGCGGCCAGCGCCGGACTGCCGGCCAGCGCCAACAACCCGATCGCCATGACTGCACTGCGTTGAAGGATCTGACGTATGGTGATCATAAGAAGTCCTTTCGTGGCACGTCCTGGATGGACGTGCACGTTTCAAGTTTTACGCTTCAGGTTCCGGGTTTAAGTTTTTTGGGTTTCAGGCACGACGTTTCACGCTTCACGTGCGACGCTTCGCGCCCGCCACCTCTCGCCGTTAGGCGGTTCCCTTCATCCGCCGCCGCGCCAGACCGGCAAGACCGATTAGGCCCGTCCCGAACAGGTACACCGCCGCAGGAACCGGGACGGGGGTCAGTTCGAATGCAGCAATTGCCCCAGTAGGATCATTTTGAGCCCATCCGACAATCACGCCGTGATCATTAATCGCCTGCGGAAACGCCAACACCCAACCAGCCGCCTTCAGATCGGCGGGAAGAAATTGATTGAGATCGATCACGTTTCCATGTTCCCAAACAACGGCATGCCACGTGTTGCTGTCGAGGCCGCTATAGCCGATCATTTGCCCCAAATTGTTAATGTCAGTGGCATCACTGTAAGTCCCAACCCCGCCAAGGCTTGGTAATTCAGTAGGCGTAGCACCATTCCAAAACACGGCTCTGGTGGTTACACCATCCGCGAGCTCACTGTAACCAACGATTATTCCAGCTTCATTAATGTTAAATGCTTCGCTGGCACCTCCGAGCGTGCCTAGATCAACGATGGCGCCGTGATCCCACAGGGTGGCATGGTTAGCGTCGTCGTTAGTGGTAAAGCTCTGACCTACAACTTGACCGGCATCATTGATTCCGTAAGCAAAACCCTCAGCGCCGCCCAGTGTGCCTAAGTCGGTGACATTGCCGTTGCTATCCCAACTTAACGGGCGATACCTCTGAGTGCCATCCGACCAACCAAAGCCGACCATCTGATCGTGGTTATTAATGTTCCAGGGAAGTGTGCTAAACGCTTGCGTCCCGCCGCCTAGAACCTGCACGGGTATCGGTGTCGAGCCGTCCCAACGTACAGGTATAAAGGCATCGACAGCAGGCCCTAAGTCGATAGCACCCGCGACGTGGCCGGCTTCATTGATATTAATACCGACTGTCCCAACGCCTCCCGGCAGGCTGTTCAGCTGGGTCGGCGTGCCATTCGTCCAAACATAGGTAGCGACATCGCCATGCCCAACCACTTGCCCAGCATCGTTGACCCCACGTGCCCATACGTTCTGGCCCGCCAAAGGTCCGTTGATGGTGCCCAGATCGCGGAAAACATAGTCGAGCGCCAGCGCCGGACTGCCGGTGAGGGCGAGCACACCGATCGCCAGGAGGGCACTGCGTTGTAGTGTCTGACGTGTGGTAATCATAGGAAATCCTTTTGTCTCACTTCTGGATGGACGTGCGCGTTTCAAGTTTCACGTTTCGGGTTTCAGGCACGACGTTTCACGCTTCACGTGCGACGCTTCACGCCCGCCACCTCTCGCCGTTAGGCGGTTCCCTTCATCCGCCGTCGTGCCAGGCCGGCGAGGCCCGCCAAGGACGACCCGAACAACCACACTGCCGCAGGCACCGGCACCACCGACACCGAGACCGTGGCTGTTTGGAACGGCGCTCGGCAGGCCGTCGACGTATCCGTGCAGGCTTCCCCGTCCGCGGCGATCATGTAGTTGCCGGCGGCCAGATGGAGAAACACGCTTTCCACCGATCCGTTGTTCCCGGCCACATGGCCGGGATTGAGAAACCCGCCCGTGGTCGTGGACACACAATTCGGCCCTTCGCACCCCGTGAGACTGGCGGAGGAAATGTAGAACGCTTTGGCCCACTCCCCGTCGCCGTTGGACATGCTCCAATCCCCGAAGGGGTCGAACTGGCCCGTGAACCCTTCAACCGGCCCGTTGACCGGATCGAAGTTGTTGGGCACCCAGCCGAAGGCCGGATCGAAGCGCAGACCGCCCTGGGTGGTGAAATTGAGCGTGTCGCGATAGCCGTTGTGCGGGGTATAGTTCGCCGCGTACCACTGGGACGGGCTCAGGCCTCCGAGCGTCGCATCGGGCGTATTCCACACCGGATTTTCCACTAAGATGGGCAACCCATTCGCATCCAGGATCGGGCCATCGGGGTTGAAGCCGGTCGGGATATACCGGCTGATCTGCGGATCGTTCGGCGCCATATCCCTGGGGGACGCCTTGTAGAGCAACGCGCCGTTATCGAAGAATTCATAGACGCCGGTGGTGTCATGCGGATCCTGATCATGTGCAGCGCTCGGCAATTGCCCGGCGTAGACACTCAGCGCCGGATTCATCGCGGTCGACGTCGCGACCACGGAAATCTGGACGGTCGCATCTTGCGTCAACGAAAATTTGAAGTAGCCACCGGCGCCGGCCACCTTATGACTATCGCCGAGGTCGTTGTCGGCCCCGACCGCCCAGCCATACCGGGAAAACTGGTCCTTCGTCACACTGCCGGTATCGCCGGCATTCGACAAGATGCCCAGATCGCCATACTCGATATGCGCATGGGCGTGAACCGCCAGCAGCAGAAACGCCATCGAAACTGTCAGGGAAGCCAGATATTTCATGGGTACCTCTCCAGTCGTGGCACGTCCTGGATGGATGTGCACGTTTTCAAGTTTCACGTCTCGAGTTTCGAGTTTCTGGTTTCGGGTCTCACGTTTCACGTGCGACGCTTCACGCCCGACACCTCTCGGCGTTAGGCGGTTCCCTTCATCCGCCGCCGCGCCAGCCCGGCCAAGCCCGCCAACCCGCTGCCGAAGAGCCACACGGCCGCAGGGACCGGAACCGGGGTCACGGTCAGGGTAAGGCCCATGCCTCGCGCCGGCGTCGTGACGGCGGCATAGTTCGCCCCGCCGCCAAAGACGATATAGTTGCCCGCTGCCAGATCATGAAACGTCATGGAGACGGCCCGATCCAGCGTCCCATCGCCGTTGGGGACGAGGAACGGTTGACCGTCATAGAGCGGTGAATTGGCTCCGGGAATAGTCTGGCTACCGTCATAGGCATGGCCGATGTAGGTGAACACGCTGGGTGAAGTCCCCGTCGGATCGGCATCGGTGGTGATCCTGAAACTGGTCAGGGAGCGCAGCGAGCCCTCGGTCGTGGCACAGCCCGGCGTGGCCGCGCAGTCGGCCGTGCGTATCAGCTCGGAGCCAGGGGAAAAATCATGATCCGCCCCGACATGCGGCACCCCTTCATAGAGGGTAAACCCCGGGCTCAGCCCGGCGCCCCCGAAAGCGTTGGACTTACCTCTCAGAGCCAGCGTCACATCGGCGCTGCCGGTGCCCGCCAGCGTAAAGGTGTAGGTGCCGGTATGATGAGTATCGCCCCAATCGCCGTCGGCCCCGTCGATCCAGCCATTGTCTGCCGCCACGCCGTTGTTCTTCTCGATCGTGGTGGTAGCCACCCCCAGGTCAAGCGAACCGAAATCCACGGGGACGATATGGGCCATCGCCGAGGTAGCCGTGAGGCTGCCGGCCAGCAAGAGCGGAAGTCCGAAAGCGCCGATCGCGAATCGGCGTCCGATTGATCGAAGCGTCTGCTGCTCCGTGAGTGTGTTGTGCGTCATGATGAGTTCCTCCAACTTTTGGTTCAGATTGTGTGATTGTTTCTGACGACTACTCCTCCCACCGCCGCCCGATCCACAGCGTGCGGCGGGCTCTCGTTAGTCTGTTCCCTTCCTCCGACGCCGCGCCAATCCAGCAAGACCAATAAGGCCCGTGCCAAACAAATACACCGCCGCCGGCACCGGCACGGGCGTCAGCATCAAAGGCAACGTGCTTGCAAAATCGCCCTGATAGAGGGTGCTGATGATGATGCCTTGGTTGTTGATATCGAGATAATCCGAAGTCAAGATGGTACTTTCCGCGAGGGGATCGTCCAAGATGTGCCACCCGGCAGCGACGAGATCAGCCGGGATGAACTGGTTGAGATCGATGATCTGGCCATGATCCCATAAGGTGAGATGCGCCCTTCCGTCGAGGGCTTCGCTCCAGCCCACGATCTGCCCGTTGTCATTGATGCTCATGGCCATGCCCCTAGCCCCGCCAAGGGTCCCGAGCAGGGTCGGTTGGCCACCTACGCTGTTCCACAGCACCGGCACGTTGATGTCGCCGTTGTCATCAAATGCCCCGGTGTTGGCCGAGCCGACGATCTGACCCAGATTGTTGGTACCATCGCCTTCATTGTTGGTCCCGCCTGGCAGCAGGGCCAACACCTGCGGCGGCCCCCCGTTGTCCCACGCAATCCCTCGATAGGCCTCCCCGTTTTCATTCTGGCCCGTGCCGACCACCAAGCCAGCATCGTTGTTCGAGTGATTATAGATATAGGAATATTGTCCGCCGAGGCCGCCCAATTCAGTCAGGGCCGTGCTGCCGGGCTGCCACAGGGCGGGATTGAGCCCGCCGGCCGTGGTCCAGACCATGCCGGCCACCGCGCCGGGATTGTTGATCGTCATCGCAAAGTCATATCCTGGGAAAGGAATCAAGCCGGTCAAGGCGGTCGGCTGTGATGACAAGCTGTTCCAGCGCATGGCCACGCTGGCATCGACCCCGGTGGGATTTCCCGTGCCAGCCACTTGGCCGGCATCGTTGATGTCCTGCGCCCCATAACTCCAGTCCGCAAGACCGGGGAGGTTCGTCCAACTGCCGTTGCTCCAGACGCTCGCGTGGCCGTCACTGGAGTTGGCAGCGACTTGCCCGAGATTGTTAATGCCGCGCGTATAATACGTAGTGGAGGGATTGCTCAAGACACCCATGTCGCTGAAGACATAGCTTTGCGCGAACGCTGGGCCACCGGCCAGGAGTACCAGCCCCAGCGCCATGGCCTGACCGAACCAAGCCGTGCTTTCTCTACACTTGTTATTACTGCTATTCTGTTTCATGCTTGCATCTCCGGTGAACTGACGTTGCTGTTATTTTGGTGAAACGCACCTGTCATTCACACGTCGGCCTTTATCCGGCGGCGAGCTAAGCCGACTAACCCCGCCAACCCGCTGCCGAAGAGCCACACCGCCGCCGGCACGGGGACTGGGGTCAGGTGGAAGGGAATCGTATGGTCGGCGTTGTCATAGAGACTGGTGACAATGACCCCTTGGTTGTTGATGTCGAGCCAGTCGGACGACTGGATAGAGCTTTGGCCGACCGCGTCATCGACGATGTGCCAACCTGCCGCGATCAAGTTCGCTGGAATGAATTGTGTGAGATCGATAATTTGGCCGTTGGCCCACAGGGTGGGATGTGCCTTTCCATCGGTCCCTTCGCTGAAGCCGACGATCTGGCCAGCGTCATTGATGCTCAACGCCATGCCCCTGGCGCCGCCGAGGGTGCCCAGCAGGGTCGGCTGGTCATTCACATTGTTCCAGAGGACCGGCACGTTGATGTCTCCGTTGTCGTCGGAGGCACCGTTATTCGCCGCGCCGACGATCTGCCCCAGGTTGTTGATGCCGTTAGCTTCACTGTTGGCTCCGCCCGGCAGCAGCGCCAACAGCTCCGGCGCGCCCCCGTTGACCCAGGCGGCGGCCCGTCTCGCCTCTCCATTTTCAGTTTGCCCGGATCCCACGAGGGTTCCCGCATCGTTGATCATGTGGTTATAGACCTCGGTAAATGGCCCACCGACCGTGCCCAGATCCGTCACCGTGGTACTGCCGGGCTGCCAGATGCCGGCATTGTTTCCGCTGCCGTCCGCTCTCCAGACCGTACCGGCCACCGCGCCGGGATTGTTGATCGTCCATCCCGAGTCGAACGGCAAGAGCGTCTGCGTCAGGTCGAGTGGGATCAAGCCCGTCAAGATGGTCGGCTGCGACGTGGGGCTGTTCCAACGCAGAGCGGTAGCGGTATCCGGGCTGGCAGAAGACGCCGAGCCCGCGACTTGGCCGGAGTCGTTAATGTCTTGGGCCGAATAACCGAATCCAGACAGAGTTGGTCCAGATAGAGCCGGTAAGTTTTGCCACGTGCCGTTGCTCCAGACAGCCGGCGTGCCGTTGCTGGTGTCCCCCACCACCTGGCCGAGGTTGTTAATGCCGCGCGGTGAATACATCCTGGATAGATCACTGAGGCCGCCCATGTCGCTGAAGACATAGTTTTGCGCGTACGCCGGGCTCCCGGCCAGCGCCAGCAATCCGATCGCTACGAGTGCACTACGTTGGAGAATCTGACGTATAGTGATCATGGGTCGTCTCTCCTTTGGCGAAATTGGTTCGTGAGCGTCCTTGTCTTAGATTGTGGTCTTCAGCCGGCGCCGCGCCAGCCCGGCGAGGCCGACGAGGCCCGTGCCGAACAGATAGACCGCGGCGGGTACCGGCACGGGGGTCAATAGGAACGGAATCCTATTGCTTCCATTGTAGAGATTGGTGACGATCTGCCCGTGGTCGTTGATGGCAATATAGTCCGAGGACGCGGAAGAACTTTGTATGGCAATATTGTCAATGACATGCCAACCCGCCGCTTTGAGGTCCGCCGGGATAAATTGGGTCAGGTCAATCACCTGGCCGTTGTCCCACAGAGTGGCATAGGCCTTCCCATCGGCTGCCTCGCTGAATCCCACCGCCTGACCGTTCTCATTGATCGCGAACGCCATGCCTCTGGCTCCGCCGAGGGTGCCCAGCAGGGTCGGATTTGCATTCACATCGCTCCAGAGGACCGGCACGTGGATAGGATTGCCTTCGGTGTCGGTGGCTCCGCTTTCAGACATCCCGACGATCTGGCCAAGATTATTGATACTGTTGGCTTCATTGTTGGTCCCACCGGGCAAGAGCGCCAGAAGTTCAGCCGTACCATTGACCCAGGCGGCACCGCGGGTTGAGTCACTATTCTCGGTATGGCCGGTCCCGGTCAGCACGCCGTTATCGTTGAGTTGATGGTTCCAGACATTGACAAAAGGTCCACCCAAATTGCCCAGGTCGGTCACGGTCGTACTGCCTGGTTGCCAGAGCGCAGCATTGGTCCCGCTACCGTCCGGCCTCCAGACCGTGCCACCCACCGCACCGGAACTATTGATCGTCGTGCCGAAGTCGAAGGGCAACAGCGTCTGCGTGACATCGAGCGGAATCAAGCCCGTCAAGGCGGTTGGCTGTGTCGCACTGTTATCCCAGCGGAAGGCGACAGCGGCATCCACACCATTCGGTTGTCCTATGCCCGCGATCTGTCCGGCATCGTTGATGTTCTGTGCCGAGTAGGCGCTAAAGCCGGGAAGGGCGGCGATATTGCTCCAACTGCCGTTGCTCCAAATGACCGGTACCCCGGTACTACTATCCCCCACCACCTGGCCGAGGTTGTTAATGCCGCGCGGTGAATACATCCTGGATAGATCACTCAAGCCGCCCATGTCGCTGAAGACATAGTTTTGCGCGTACGCCGGGCTCCCGGCCAGCGCCAGCAATCCGATCGCTACGAGTGCACTACGTTGGAGAATCTGACGTATAGTGATCATAGAAGTTCTTTCTGGTCGCTCCTGGATGGAGGGACTCGCTTCAAGTTTTAAGTTTCACGCCCGACGCCTCTCGGCGTTAGGCGGTTCCCGTCAGCCGGCGCCGCGCCAAGCCGACTAATCCCGCCAGGCCGCTGCCGAAGAGCCACACGGCGGCCGGGATCGGGACCGCCGAAATTTTAAAAATCTCGCCGGTCGAACCGGCCGGACCCAAGGAGTTACTGAGCAGCACGTAGAGCTCGCCCTGGGCATCTTGACCGAAGCCCAGTAACCAGCGGTTCAAGGTCATGTTGTCGATATTGATCTCTTCGATGGATCCCGTCGCAAGATTGCCGGCGAACAGCCGTCCGGTTGGGGCGGCAAAGGCGCCCCAATCGCCGAAGATGTACTTGCCCTGCAAGTCCGGCAGCCCACTGCCGTGATAGACGAACCCGCCGATCAACGCCGTACCTTCGTCATGGTCATACTGCAAGACCGGATCGATCAGGCCTGCAGGAAGGCCTGTCAGATCGTTGGAGACTTCTCCGGTGACCGGATCAAACTTGAACTGGCCTTCCTTGAAATTCCACCCGTAGTTGCCGCCCTTGGTGATGAGGTTGATCTCCTCGACGGTACCCTGGCCGGTATCGCCTTCCACCAACGCGCCGGTCTGGCTGTCGAAGCTGAAGCGCCAGGGGTGGCGCAGGCCATAGGCATAGATCTCGCCGACGGCCCCGGCGGTGCCGACGAACGGATTATCGGTCGGAATCCCGTACTGGCCGTTGGCGCTGTTCGTGCCGTTCGGATCGATGCGCAGAATACTCCCTAAGGGATTCGAGAGGTCCCGTCCATTCCCCGTGGTGCCGTGCCCCGGCCCAACATCGTTGCCGTTGCCGCCGTCGCCCATGGAGACGTACAACAGATTGTCCGGCCCGAAGGCCAGCATGCCGGCATTGTGATTCATCTGCGGCCAATCGACCCGCATGATCTCGCGACGAGACGCGGGGTTGACACGATCGGGATTGGTGGGATCGACCGTCCATTCGGTCACCACGTTCTGGTGATTGAAGGCCGTGCCGGGCGGCATCGGTACGGTGAAATCCGCCGGCCTGGTGCTCGTTTCGCTGGTGTAGGTGTACAGCTTGCCGTAGCCCGCTGTGCCGGGAGTGGAATAGGTTGGGCTGAAGGCGAGGCCCAGCAGACCACGCTCGTCATAGGCAGGATTCAACGCCGGCAGGCGCGCACTCACATCCAGAAAGGGCGTGCTTTGCAACACTCCATCCTTGATCAGTCGCACCTGGCCGACCTGATCCGTGACGAACAGCCGATTGGTGCTGTCGTGGGCGCTGATCAGTAGATTGGGTGCGGTCAGACCGCTCCCGGCCGACACCACCGGCGTGAGACCGACGTGCAGCGATCCCTTGACGATCGGATCGGGAAAGGGATTGAACGGGTCAAACGGATTGGAGACGTTCAAAGCCTGCGCCTCCGTGGCCAGCAATAGACAGGGCACCAGGAGCCAGGACTGCCGATACATGTTGCGGATGAGTGTCATAATGTTCCTCGCTTGTTGCGAATACAGCGGTGGATACATGGCCACCATAGCCATCAGGAAATCCTGCGAATGCTTATTCCATCCGCCTCCGGCGCCGAGCCATCAGTCCCAGGCTGCCCAGGGCACTACCCATCAGCCAGAAGGCGGCGGGCAGCGGCACCGGTTGCACGTTCAGAGAGAACGTGGCGGAGTACAGCGGGCTTCGGCAAGCCGCGCCGGCATCGTTGCACCGCTCGCCGGCCGCGGCGACCGAATAGGTGCCGGCCGGCAAGAAATACTGCAGCAGCGATTCGCCCGTCCCCACGGCGGTGTCATGATTGCCGTTGCCGCCCCAGGTGAGGCCGCGGCTGGGATCGGCATCCGACGTCCCGGACACCGCGAGGACATACTCCACCGTGGCAATCTGCGTGGCGTCGTTCGCCATGCTCCAGTTGCCGAAGGCATCGAACTGCCCCTCGTAGGTCTGGTTGACCGTGTCCCGGTACCCGGAATGTTTCAAGTACTGGCCGCTCGGGTCGGCATCGACGACGCTCTGAATCGGCAGGAAGGTGTTCGGATCGACCGGATTCAGGGGATCGGTCACGGTATCGTCATGACCGCTGAGGGGAAACGCCCCCCGATACAGCGTAAAGGCCGGATCGAGGCCGGCCGTGTTCTGAATCACGGAGAGATCCACCAGGCCCGGCTGCGTCAGCGTGAAGCGGTACCAGCGCGCGGACAGGCCGCCGATCTGGTGGCTGTCGCCCAAATCCGCATCGGTCCCGTCCACCCACCCAAAGGCCTTGTACCCGGTCAATGTGTTGGAATAGGTCAGCGCATTCGTCCCGTCGAACGTCCCGGCGTTGCTGAAGGAGACATGGGCCACGGCCGGCTCCACATTCCCCAACAGCACGGCACACAATCCAAAGACCAGACTAGACAGAATTCTACACACGAACGATTTTCGAACAACCGATTGTCTTGTGCGGCTACGGCTGGCTCGTTCCATCGTTAAGTTCTCCTCTCCACGTTTCAGGTTTTACGTTTCACGTTTCGAGTTGCGCGATGCGGACCACGCGGTGCCTCGTTCGATCACACATGGCCACGGCAGTTCACCGCTCATTCACCATTCGTCGCCTGCCTGGGTGGCATCGACACAAGACGACACCCGCACACGTTCAGGGCGATACCGTTTCATGCTCACAACATCACAGCTCTCATTACTTGCATTTCGTGTGGATTTATAACTCCGGGTGATCCGGCTGACTACCGACAGGCACCGATAGGTGCAACAGATGCGATACAATCTGGCTCGAACCTGCAGGGATAAAGGGCTCTATGTCGCAGCCGTTCGGACCGACTGTTTATCGGTACATACCGGTGGACGACGAGTTCTGGTTTGAAATTTCAGGGTTCACATTTCAAGTTTGAGGTTGCCCGAACAGGTGATACCTGGAACCTCAGCCATGACACTGCCCCTGACACGTTGAACATGAAACCTGGAACTTAGAATCGAAGGAACCACGAAGAGCGACTCTCGTCGCAGAAGCGGATCGGCCTGCCCATACCTGCTACAGGCCGATAGGCGGTTCCCGTGGAAGTACTTTGACCCACGTGGTCTCGTTGAACGAAAGACGCGCTCGGATCAGACCAACTTCCCTTGTCCGTACAGCGGACAGATGATGTGCTAGTTACAGCGTTGAAGCGTTGGGGGGGTGACAGCAGCAGACAGAACCAGCAATCTTGTTCTCCTCGGATCCTCAGCATAAGGTATCTTGGAGATCATCATCGTCGGGACAAGTGTCACCAAAGCCGCCCTGACCACCATGGCCGAGCAGCAATTCGGCGACATGGTCAAAGCTGTGGTGGATATTGATCACGGCATCATGGCGATCGGCGGTGAATTGCACTCCGATGAGGAAGCCCTCCTCTTAGCAAGTTGCGGGAAAACTCATTTTGGCTCCTGCGGCCATCACAGGTATCAAAGTTTGAGAGGACTCTAACTGGCCGTGCAGGATGCTCAAAATGGCCGTCCAGCAAGGCCGCAGCAAGCGAAGAGGCGAATCGTAAACTGTTTTCACCCGACCCACCCATCACCTGTCAGAACAGGCGTTATCCCAGGCTGTACGTTGAGCCTCTGAACGATGCGAGAACACCGCTGGCGGACTTTTTCAGCACTCTCTTAGAGCAGGGCTCGCTGCAGAGGAATCTGTGGGGTATTAATCTCTATCCAACACACCCGGCTTCGGAAGGATCGAGTTTGATTCGATGATCAATGTACGTCCTTCCGATGGAAATCGTTCCCGGCATGTCGAGCGCGCAGAGATTCGTGAAGCCGTCACGGACATCGTCAATCGATTAGTACAGAGCTGAATCTCATCATGGCACCCGTACACGAACCGCTTGCGGCGGGACGATGGCACTCCCTCTCACTGATGGAGCAACTCGGCAATGTCGGTAGCGATGTGGCCCGTGCGGCGCGGTGGTACGGAAAAGATCAGCAGCGCTGCCAACAGGCTTTCGAGCGCGCCCTGGAACTACTGAATCTGACGATTGCGGACAATCGATAGAAGGGGCGAAAAAAAGAACTCACGCGAGCGCGCGAGCTGCTCTGCGATGCCATGTTTGGAGGCCACACCTACGGCAGTGATTTATCGTCTCTCGACCGCTATTTCTTTCACTTCGCCATGGCGGCCAGAGCCAGGCGCTGAGAGACGGGCGAGGGAAGGCACGAGTGTAGTGATGCATGAATCCATTGCCATTGACCGTTCGCCCTAAGCCGCATTATTTATGACGGTTCATGACGAAACCGCCAAGACGCCAGGCGAGACGGGCACGCGGAGCCCTGAAAGACCAAGGCATACTTGAAACAGTATGGTGCAGTCATGAAGGGCGAGCCTGCCCGCTGACAGACCGCACAGCCGCTTGCCAGCTTGTCGCAGTGGTGTGTTGGTGGTTGCAGTAGAATCGCTCATGAATAATGCGGGCTAAGCCCTTTGGCAAGCTCAGGACTGTCTTGTCGAAGAGCGTGTATTTCCAACCGGTTCCATTCATGGTTCGACAGGCTCACCACGAACGGAATGGAAAGACGCTTATGCGACACTGCCCCAGATCCCTACCGGCTGACCCGAAAGCGTCAGCGCGGCTCTGGAAAGCCCCAGCGTAACCGCCCTGCGCTGAACCGCAGGGCTCGATCCCCGGCACAACCAATTTACGCTGGAGCTCTCGGTCAAGAAGCAACGCCTAGGCGTCCCTCTTCATTCTGCGCCGTGCCAGGCCGGCGAGGCCGAGGAGCCCCGTGCCAAACAACAACACCCCGGCGGGTAGCGGCACTGCTGTGATCTTGAAGACCTCACCGGTCACGCCCCCCGGCCCCAGACGGCTCGTGGCAAGAACGTAGAGCTCACCCTGAGCGTCTTGGCCGAAGCCGAGCACCCAGCGATTCAGGGTCATGTTGTCGATATTCAGCTCTTCGATGGCGCCCGTTGCAAGATTACCGACGAACAATCGTGCGGCCGGAGCGGCAAAGGCCCCCCAATCGCCGAAGATATATTTCCCCTGTAGCTCCGGTATGCCGTGGCCGCGATAGACGAAACCGCCGATTATCGTGGTGCCTTGATCATGATCATACTGCAAGACCGGATCAATCAGCCCTGAGGGAAGGCCGGTGAGGTCATTGGAAATCTCCCCGGTGACCGGGTCGAACTTGAACTGGCCTTCCTTGAAGTTCCACCCATAGTTGCCGCCCTTGGTGATGATATTGATCTCCTCCACCGAGCCCTGACCGACGTCGCCAAGCACCAACGTACCGTTCTGGTGATCGAAACTGAAGCGCCAGGGATTACGCACCCCGGAAGCATAAATCTCCCCGAGGGCACCGGCGGTGCCGACGAATGGATTGTCGTTCGGGATCCCGTACTGACCGTTGGCGCTGTTGGTGCCATGCGGATCGATACGCAGGACGTCTCCGAGTGGATTGCTCAGGTCCCGTGCATTTCCGGTCGTGCCATGTCCCGGCCCGGCATCATTGCCCTGGCCGCCATCACCCATGGAGATATACAGCAGATTGTCCGGACCAAACGCGAGCATGCCACCGTTGTGGTTCATCTGCGGCCAATCGACCCGCATGATCTCGCGACGGGATGCAGGGTTGACGATGTCGGGATTGGTGGGATCAACCGACCATTCTGTGATCACATTCTGGTGATTGAAGGCGGTGCCGGACGGCATTGAGACGGTAAAATCCGCCGGCCTGGTGACCGGTTCACTGCTGTAGGTATACAGCTTGCCGTAGCCCGCTGTGCCGGGCGTGGCATAGGTCGGGCTGAAGGCGAGGCCTAGGAGACCTCGCTCGTCATAGGCAGGATTCAACGCCGGCAGGCGCGCACTTACATCGAGAAACGGCGTGCTTTGTAAGACTCCATCCTTGATCAGTCGCACCTGGCCGACCTGATCGGTCACGAATTGCCGATTGGTCCCGTCCCCGGCACTGGTCAGTAAATTGGGTGCGGTCAGGCCGCTACCGGCAGACACCACCGTGGCGAGGTTGACATGCAGTGATCCCTTCACGATCGGATCGGGAAATGGATTGAAGGGATCGAAGGGATTGGAAACATTCAGCGCCTGAGCTTCCGTAGCCAACAGGCTACAACCGAGCAGAAGCCCGTATCGCAGATACTGATTGCGCGTGACATTCATGGTGTGACTCCAATTGTTGCTGATGCGAGGACGGTACCGGACAGGGCCTCCACTCTCACTTGTGATCTCTTCTCACAGCGTCGACCGCTTCTTCCGCCCGGCCAGTAGCCCCAGGCTCCCCAGGGCACTGCCCATGAGCCAGAAGGCCGCAGGCAGCGGCACGGGCTGCACGTTCAATGAGAAGGTCGCGGAGTAGAACCCTCCCGTGCAGGCCGTGGTGCCGGTGTTACAGGCCTCTCCACCTCCGGCGACGGAATAGGTGCCTGCCGGCAGATAGTATTGCAGCAGCGATTCCCCCGTTCCCACAGCCGTACTGTGATTTCCGTTCCCACCCCAGGTCAGCCCTCTGCTAGGGTCGGAATCCGAGGTCCCGGAGACAGCGTAGACATATTCTAAAGTGACATGCTCTGTGGCGTCGTTCGCCATGCTCCAGTTACCGAAGGCGTCGAACTGGCCCTCGTAGGTCTGGTGGACCGTATCTCGGTACCCGGAATGTTTCAGATACTGTCCACTCGGGTCGGCGTCGATGGCGCTCTGAATCGGTAGGAAGGTGTTGGGATCAGCCGGATTCAGCGGGTCTGTCACGGTGTCGTCATGGGCGCTGAGAGGAAACGCCCCCCGGTATAACGAAAATGCCGGATCGAGACCGGCCGTGTTCTGAATCAAGGAGATATCCACCAGTCCCGGTTGACTCAGCGTGAAGCGATACCAGCGCGCGGACAGGCCGCCGATCTGGTGGCTGTCGCCCAAATCCGCATCGGTCCCGTCCACCCAGCCGTGGGCTTTGTACTGCGTTCGAGTGTTGGTATACGTCAGGGTGTCCGCCCCGTTGAACGTACCGGCGTTGTCGAACGAGACATGGGCGACGGCCGACTCCGGACTTCCCATCAACAAGATGCTGAAACCCAAGACCCAACAGGCTGGAGCCTTTCTGAAATGGGATTTCATGGTTTCGCACAGTTTGGTAATCCCAAGGATTGAGCATGTCATAAGCTTTGATACTCCTTACACCAGCCTCATGGCTATACGGCTTGTAGAAAATGTATAGGGACGGACCCCGGTGCAACCGGACTCCGTCCCATTCGAGCCACAAAAACTTCTTGTCCACACGCTGCTACCGGTAAAGCCGGCGCAATGCTCCTTACAGATCCGCGTTCCGTCGGCGACGAGCTAGTCCGGCTAAACCGACCAAGCCCGTCCCAAACAAGTACAACGCCGCCGGGACCGGCACGGGCGATGCACTCACATTCACAGTTCCATCGATAAAGGGACCGGTGCAGCCGGAGCCCGCAGTGTTACAGGCGGCACCGCCGGCGACGATCGTATAATCACCGGCTGGGAGGAAATAGCCGAGCAACGACTCATTGCCGGCAGTATCGTTCTTGTGTGTGAGGTATTCAATAACACGCCAGACGCCGCCGGCATCCGGTTCGCTCGCCATACTCCAAGAGCCCAAGGCGTTGAACTGTCCTTCGAAATCGATGTTGGCGGTGTCCCGGAATGGGGATACGCGACCGAACGCATCCGTGGTCACGCCGTTATCGACGGGGGAGGCAATTTTATTGAAACTCCCGTCTACAGGATTATTCGGATCAATTGCCGTATCATCGTGCGCGAGATCGCCCATGAGCCCCGCATAAAGGGTAAAGGCCGGATTCAAGCCGAGTTCATTCGCGCCGGTCATCGTAATATCGACCAGCGACGCCTGACTCAGGCTGAACTTGAAGAACGAGACCTGATGACTATCGCCCAAGTCCGTATCGGTCCCATCGACCCAGCCGAACCGCTTCATGGCGTCGGTCGCTGAACCACCCCCGCCAAGATCGATGTACTCGACATGGGCACCGGCGGTGCCCGCGCCCATCAGCACTCCAGTGACAACCGCCGTTGTGATCAACGCCCTGAAGGTGCGATTTCTTCTTTTGGTATTCATGAGCATCTCCTTACATGTGCCGAGTTCGTGGGAACATCAATCGACCATATTCATGGAGCTAGGCACTGCCCCCGCGCTTCCGGCTAGGACAGCCGCACCTTCAATCTCCACCATCAGTCTGTGTATCAAAAGACTGCGGTGGTCTTCTACCTTCCTGTGCACCTGGTGCAACAGATGCGACAGAATCGTCCGAAGACTGCAAATCTAGCCCACTACTACTCATGAATGCTTCTTCCGCAATCGCCGATCCGCTGCTACGACCGGCTTCGCCGCTCATCGGTCGCACTTCGGTTCTGAGTTTCGAGGTTCAGGTTCAAGGCTTCACAGCCAGTTTCAGGTTCCAAGCTTGCGGACAACCTGAAACTTAAAACCTGGAACGTGAAGCGTGAAACGTGGGACTTGCAGTCGTTGCAGTTTCCATCACATCTGTTGCAGACGTAGGTATCTAACGGTAGTTCGGTTCCTACGATCCTGATACATTCCCCACCATGCATGATAAGCCGGTCCCTGACACAATGTTACAGAGCGATCCATTACATGAGGTCAAAACGGAGCCACTACGTCCCTTGACCGGAAAGGTTTCACATAACATGAGCTACAAAATCCTACGTCAGGCATCTTTGGGCATGACAGCCATGGTTGTGTTACTGTCGGCGCTGTGGATCTGCCCCACGTCAGCGGATGCGCTCACAGTCAGTGAGCTCGACTTTACGAGCGGGTCCGTTGCGCTGAAAACTGGAGCCACCACTCTAGCCTCCGCCAACTTTACGACGGCGGGTGAAATCGTGATGGGGCAATATCAACCCTTACCGGACATCATTGCGCCCATTTCGATCAACGTGCCCCTGCTCGGGACCCATACCTTCTCGCTGTTCACCAGCGGCCCGAATCCCTTCCCGAGCAGCAGCACGAGCGGCTCGACGATCACAGCCGATCTCAATTCGCTGTTCGCCAAGTTGACCGGAGGACTTATTCCTGTCGGTGGGTTAACGACGAATATCGGCGGCAATGCGACCGGCTCGTTCAACAGCCTGACGAACGCCTTTACCGGGTTAACCTGGTCACACGGGCTGAGTGGCGTCCCAGGGTTGCCGAGCAATCTGACCGTACAGTTCACGCTCAACGGGACAGCGCAACTGGCAGCGGTCCCCTTGCCTGGTGCGGCCATTCTGTTCGGATCTGGACTAGCAGGATTGCTTATGCGGCGGGCACGCAAGGTCCTGTCGTAACAGGCTAGCGGTTCCTGGAATTCTATAAATCGTGGAGCCCTGACTCGGTCCCCTGCGAGAAGGATCGACTCAGTCGGCTCCCCCAACGAAACCCACTGGAGCTCCGCACCCGCTCCAGTGGGTTTCGTGCGTATAGACAGTCACCTGATCAAGCCACGCCATCCGACAACCAATTCCAACTCCCAAGCATAGCAGTTTGCTGAAAAACGCGGTTTCGCTTCGCACATCGCTGCACGATGAGAGAAGAGACTGTGGCACTCTACACGTCAGAATGCTGAAACAGGCCGTCCAGCAAGGCCGCAGCGAGCGAAGGGGCAAGGAGGTACATACCAAGCTTCGCTTGACCCGCTCGCTTCGATCACATGCGAGCGGATAGGCACTTTGCCTTCAGTGGTCTCTACAGCGTCGAGCCTCTGAGTGATGCGACAACGCCGCTGGATGACTTTTTCAGCATTCTGATAGAGCAATTCGTCACAGCCGCCGTCTCACATAACCAACGTCATCACGAAGAGCCTTGTCGCTACTTACTGCGCGGTCGACGGTGTGCGTGGAAAGACTGAAGAAACTATGCCGAGTTGAAGGAACATGCTTGAGATTCGTGGCAATCAGGCTATGCGTTTACCCTGGAACAGTACGTTCAATGAACGGCTCACTCTCCGGGTCTGGCGAACGCGATGGTCACGGACTACCAATCGTCGCGCAGCTCGTCGTAACGTCCGTCATGGGTACACGCCGCCACGATACCGACGATCGGCGCGAGGCTGAGGAAGAGAAGGGCCAACCCGATGGAACGAATGGCTTCAATGATCTGCATCTACGACCACATCGTCTTCCACACGAAACATCACAACCAACGAGCAGCTTCTTCCATAGCTGTACCATACGCCTGTCTCTCCTCGACTTGCCATAGCCGTCCGCTCCGGATGCAACAGATGTGACGAAAGTTATGCGGACTTCGGTTTCAACGCTGCATTGGGAAGGAGGCCGCCTGAGTGCTCCACCGCATCGACCGAAACCGTTTTTCGGGCCCTGTTCATCAGAGACATCTGCCCTGTTGATAGCAATACATATCTGTCACACCTGTTGCAGAGATCGGTATCCATTGCTGGACAGCGCCTGAACCAATCACTAGATTGAAACGACGTGATCGGCCCTATGTGAAGGTCGTCACCCTTGAACTGTTCATCTCAACGGAAAGCGGACATCGTTTGTCGACTGACAACATACAGACTCGTCCCCACGTACGAACCGATAGGTCTTGTCCGACACCAGTCATCACAGAGGAGGTCGCCGTGCCTGTGAAGCACCAGAGTTCATTCATGCCCTACTCATGGAGTCAAGGCAGATGGTCCGATGGAACGAGCGTTCAGATTGAGCGGACGCACTCGTTCACAGGCGCGACGCTCTTCGCCATTGTCTCGGGGTTCTACCTTTGCGCGGCCTCCCTCACCTTGGCCGCCGATTTCACTGACGTGGGGTACAGCGCCCTCCAAGCCGAGCTGGGCGCTGGGACACCAACCGGCATCGGCGTACGCGCCGCGCAGGTCGAGGCCCCCATCAACGACACGAGCGGTGGAGCAGCCCCCATCTTCATGCCGGACCCGAGCGATGCTGAATTTTCAGGAAAAGCCATCACCGCGATCAACGGCAATCCCTCAGGCAGCTTTTCAGGCCATGCGACCGTCGTCGGTCGATTGTTCTACGGAACTACGAGTTCCATCGCGCCGGGCATCAGCCAGATCGCCGCGTACGACGCCAATCGCTGGTTCAGTGGCCTATCAAATCCGTCCGGTACGGCCACGACCGGTCCAACCCGCATCACCAACCACAGTTGGGTCGGCACAGGAGACACGCCCTCGGCAACCGGGCAGATCCTGCGCCTGGTCGATCGCCAGGTCCACGTGAATGAATCCATTCAAATTGTCGGTCTAGCCAACGGTTCTGCAGATAGCCCGTTACTGGGCAGCGCCTACAACGTCATCTCCGTCGGTCGCACCGATGGCGGGCATCAACGGAATACCGTCCCCGTCTCCGGCGACAGTCTCTATGGGTCCGTCCGTACAGCCCCGCTCCTCGTGGCGCCGGAATCGATAACAAGCAACGCAACACCCGTGGTTTCCGCAGCCGCGGCCCTGCTCGTCCAAACCGGCCACGACGCAGGCTTGTCTCTCTCGGAGAGCTCCACCTCCATCTCCGGAGTCGGCACCATTTACAATGCCGAACGGTCGGAAACCATCAAGGCCGCGCTAATGGCCGGCGCAGATCGGGACACTTCAAACATCGGTACCACCGCTAATATCAGTGACTATCGTAGCGCCGGGCACGAGACGGCGAATGGCTTAGACGACCGGTACGGAGCCGGACAGGTCGATATTCTGAACAGCTACCATATTCTTACCGGCGGTGAGCAACCGAGCGTACAGAAGGGTGGCGGCGATATCGATCGTTTCGGATTCGATTATGGCGCGGCCTTCGGAGGACTGAGCGGCAGTCCTCGCACCGCGTCCTATTTCTTCAGTACGGCAACCGACCTCACATTATTCTCCTCGCTGGCCTGGAACGTCGCCGTCTCGAACGATAGCGCCCTCACCACGTCGCGACACCGGTTAAACCTCTCGCTCTTTGATGTCACGGCTAACAGTCTGCTCGGCGAGTCGTCCAGCGATCTGGACAATACTCAGAATCTCTACATGAGACTCTTGGCAGGACGGCGGTATGAACTGCGAGTGACGGCGGGCGAGACCGGCAACTTCTCGCAGGACTACACGCTGGCCTGGCGCATGGAGGTCGCCGCCGTTCCGATCCCAGCGGCAGTCTGGCTCTTCGGGAGTGGGGTCGTAACACTGCTCGGCTTGGCCCGGCGACGTTCAGTCGCTTAACCCACTGACCCTGAATCCATACCGTGTGGCGGATGCAGCCTCCGCTTACTCAATAGTCGGGTCTAGTCCGCAGGGCTGCTAGCAGTGTGTTGACAAACCCAAGAACGACCTCAGAAATGGAACCCTGCCTGAGGTCACGAACGTCTGGAGAGTACCCCACAGGCTGTTCAGAAAGGCCATCCAGCAAGGCCGCAGCGAGCGAAAAGGCGAATCGTAAAGCGTTTTCACCCGCCCACCCATCGCCTGTATAAACAGACGTTTGCCCAGGCCGTACGTTGAGCCTCTGAGCGAGGCGAGAACGCCGCTGGTGGACTTTGTCAACAGCCTGCTAGAAACTATCGGTCGCATCTGGTGCACCGATCGGTTTGAGTCTGTAGCTCGCCTCAGCCGAATTCGTTATCCTTCCCTTCATAAGAGGAATCGCTCAGCAGCATCACTGTGTTTCAGGAGGACCTATGCGCCATCAACCTTTTTACTTCACCCTCATGGTTGTGGGACTCTGGCTGGCGGGAGCGCTTCCATCTCATGCCTCGACCATCGTGCCCACCCCCGGCTATGCTCCCGGTATCGGCTATGAATGGGGTGTCGCCATGAGCGGCACCGATAGCGCGATCTATCAAGGCTCGGTCGGAGCCAGGAGTTGGAATGAGCCGACCAATCCACCCGATGCCAAGGGGTGGACTCACACGTCCGATTGGACGGCGATCGAATTGACCGACGCCGCCACCTTGACCGTGACCCTGGCTCGACAATCGGGCGTGCCGTTTACGTTACCGAACGGGACCGTCGTGGTCGAAGGCGATCTACTCACACCGGCACTCTCACTGTACGCCGGATGGGAAACCACCGGTCCTGAAACCCACACCTTCAACCCCACCGGCAACATCGCATGGGCCTCGGAGTTGACCTACCTGGCTCATGAAGCCAATCCGCTGAGCCTGACCTCGATCACGAGAACCTTCGAACTTGCAGCAGGCCGATACAGCTTGGTGTATGGCGGGAACCCGTCTGATCCGACTGTGACCGGTTTCCATGGCTACCAGGCCACCCTCTCGACCGTTCCCCTTCCGGCCGCCGTCTGGCTCTTCGGCAGTGGGGTGGCTGGACTTGCCGCGTGGGCGAGGAAACGCACATCCACGGCTTAGCTGCCTCGCCACCCGGAAGGCGGGCTGAGCCACACGACTTGGCTCGCCTTCCTGATTCAGGCTACGCGCCGTCTCGTACTCGAAGCCTCGATCCTTACCTCATCTCAGGAACAACACCAGCATGATCGCTGTACAGCCCCTCGATCAGACCCCGATGGTTTCACTCTCGACAAGACGACAGTTTCCCCGACAACTCTTCAACGATCTCCCCAGATCGGAATGCCTCAACTTCCTCGAACTCCTCCATCTGGCGACGCATGCGGACCGAGTTGAGCATCTGAGGCACCTGCTCATCCGATTTCAACATTGCTTCGCTTTCACCTGTGCGATGGGTGGACTCGTCCGCTTCGGACCGAATCACACCTTTCTGGAATTCACACAGATCGTCAACGCCGGATATTCGGATGAATGGGTGAAGCTGTATTGCCACCACGGTCTGGCGGAGCGTGACCCCATACTCAAGACCACGCTGAGAGCCCCAGGTACGTATCATTGGCGAGCGATCTATCAAAGTCTGTCTTCGGAGCAAGATCGGAGCTTCATCGCCGCGGCACAAGGCTTTGGCCTCCATGACGGGATAACCATGGGGTCGGCCGATCAGGCCGATGGACTCATCGCGTTTTGTGCATTCGCCACGGATCGGGAATTTGATGCAACAC
>WBZU01000747.1_pt1 | contig 26461 bp, 16 predicted proteins | sample 5204311 | NCBI WGS metagenome assembly WBZU01 (sample SAMN12344359, study PRJNA552823) | activated sludge metagenome | biome: Activated sludge suspended growth; feature: Nitrification reactor; material: Wastewater; isolation source: activated sludge from nitrification reactor of wastewater...
TAGCCGTTGAAGCTCCACCGGGAACCCATGAATAGGTATATCCGCCGGCACCTCCGCTTGGATTAACTGTTATGGAACCATTTGACAATCCACAATTGGGTTGAACAATACTTGAATTGTAATTAATGTTTGTAGCTGCATTAATAGTTACTGATGAAGAAAAAGTACAACCCAGAGAGTCAGTAACTGAATAATCATAGGTTCCAGCACATAGTCCGGTTAATGAAGCGGTTGTTTGTCCTCCTTGCAACCACAAATAACTGTATGGCGGTGTACCATTCGTTACGGTTAAATTTGTAGTTCCGTCGCATAAATTATTACAAGTTTCATTCGTAAAGTTAGCGCTAACTTGCGGAGCGGTTGTATTGCTAATATTGATATTAAGTGCAGCTTTACATTCCGAAAAATCCTTCATAAAAATGGAATATAATCCTGCGCATAAATTTGTTGCAAATGCTCCTGTATCACCACTACTCCAAAAAATGGTATAAGGCAAAGTACCTCCGTTTGGCAGCACTGAAGCAGTCCCGTCGCAATTTCCACAACTAGCATTGGTAGTATTAGAAATACTAAATACCAATGGTGTTGGTTCATCAATCGTTAAAGAGGAAATGCTTTTACAGTTGTTAACATCATTTACGGTAATGAAATATGTTCCGGCGCAAAGACCGTAAACGGTATCACTATTTTGACCGGTATTCCATTGAAAGCTATATGGAGGAGTTCCACCAAAAGAAGTTATAAAACCACCTCCATCACAATTACCAAAACAGGTAGCATCTTTCTTTGTATGTGAAAGTGTTGGTGCATTTGTATTGTTTAATGGAATCGCTACTAGGTTGCTACATCCATTATTATCAGTAATAGCTACCGTATATACTCCTGCACAAAGAGAACTTAACGTAGCGCTTGATTGACCATTGTTCCATGAATATGAATAGGGAGCAGTTCCACCTGTTGGGTTTAGGGTAATGGATCCATCACATACTCCACAGGCTGCATTTGCAAATGTGTAGCCTGAATTAAATGGTGCAGGTTCAAGAATAGTTACTGAAGAAACTCTTTTACATCCATTCGCATCGATAATTTCAAAATCGTAGGTACCGCTGCATAAACCACTTACGCTATTTGTTGTTGCACCTGTTTGAAGCCAGAAATAGGTATATGGAGCTAGTCCACCAATTGGGGTAATCGTTGCTGCGCCATTGCATACACCATTGCAAGTAACATCTGTTTTAACTATAATTTCAGAACTTGGACCTGTTGAGTTGGAAATATTAACATTGCTTACAGAGAAACAACCTGTGTTATCGGTAACACGCACAGAATAAGTCCCAGCACATAATGAACTTACTGAAAACGAAGATTGATTTACACTCCATAAATAACTATAACTTCCGGATCCTCCTGCACCACTTACTGTGGCAGTACCATCACATAGTCCACAAGTTGCATTGGTAGAAGTTGTGATGGCTTGCACTTGAGTTGGTTCAACTATTTGAATTGTTTCAAAAACAACACATCCTTGCGCATCCGTAATTTTAGGGAAGTATGTGCCGGGGCAGAGATTTGTAATACTATCGGTACTTAATCCTCCCGGTGTCCATAAATAAGTATAAGGCGCAATGCCGCCTGAAGGAGAAACCGAGGCTATACCATCGCAACGACCGAAACAACTTACGTTTAATGAAAGTTTATTTGCCGAAAAAGAAGTAGTACTTAAAGGTACGCTGCTGTTTACCGAACAACCTCTGCTATCGGTAATTGTTACAGTATATAAGTTCGCAGCTAAACTTGAAAGGGTATCGTTAATTGAATTTACGGGGCTCCATTGGTAAGAATAACCCGGAGTACCGCCTGATGCAACAACTACGATACTTCCATTACTCTGATTACAAGTTGGGGCAGTAGTTACAAAGTTCGAAGCGATTGCTGTTGGCTCGTTGATAATAGCTGTTTGAGTTACAGAGCAATTATTGGAGTCATTCACAGTAAGCACATAAGTTCCGGCACACAAATTACTTAATCCAGCTGTGCTAACATTGCCCGGCGACCATAAATAAGTGAATGGTGGAGTTCCTCCCAGGGTAATTGAAGTAGCTGAACCATCGCATTTTCCAAAACAACTTATGTCAACCGAATTGATGTTTGCGTTTAATAATCCAGGTTCAGTAATGGTAACCGGAACAGAAATAAAACAACCAGTATTATCAGCAATAGTAACAGCATAATTACCGGCACATAATGAACTTACTGAATCAATACTACTGCTTACACCAATCCAACTAAAGGTATATGGAGATGTGCCACCCGATGGATGCACCACAGCATTACCATTGCATTGTCCAAAACATTTAATTTGGTTTATATTTAAATTACTTACAATTGCAGCAGGTTGTAGAATAATAATTGTTGCTGTATTTACGCAATTTCGGCTATCAGTTACTGTTACTGTATAAGTGCCCGCACATAAATTTCCAACATTCGCCAATGTATCGCTTGGACTACTCGACCATGAATATCGATAAGGAGCTGTACCACCAGTTGGAACAACAGCTGCGGAACCATTACAAACTCCATTGCAAGTTAAGTCTATGTGCGATTGTGCAATTGATATGGCCGGTGGATTAGCGATGTTAAAAGAAAAAGGAGCATTGCAATTATTTGAATCTGTAATGGTTACATTGTAGGTTCCTACTGCAAGACCTGAAACAGAAGAAGAAGTTGCGCCAATTGGAGGATTCCAAGAGTATGTATAGTTTCCTGTTCCACCGGAAGGGAATAGAAAAATTTGCCCATCTGATAAACCGTTACAACTGATATTAATTGTTGAATCATTGGCTGCAATTGCAGATGGTTCGGTAATTATAACTTGACTAACAAAAATACATCCACTGGCATCCGTAGTTTGCAGGTTGTATGTTCCAGCACATAGATTCGTATTGCTTGGTGTTCCTGTTGGTCCAGATGGTAGCCATGAATAAGTATAAGGTAGGGTTCCACCTGAAACTGTTACCGTTACTGCTCCATTGCAAAGTGCATTACAAGTAGCATTGGTAATAATTGCAGTATCGTTATCGGGTCCTGAATTATTGCTTAACGCAAGCGAAAATGACTTTTGACAATTGTTCACATCACTAACAAAAACCGTGTATAATCCAGCACATAAATTGCTAGCAATTTGTCCGGTTTGTAAAGGAGTTGTAGGAGTCCAAGAATAAGTATAAGGGCTTCCGGAACCTCCAGAAGGAAAAACAGCCAATGCTCCATCGCAAGCGCCACAATTAGCAGGAGTAGCTCCCGACACAATTGTAATGGAAGGCGGATCTTTTAATATTAGACTTTGTGATACACTACAGCCACTGCTATCAGTAACAAATACAGTAATTGTTCCTGCACAAACAGCGCTAATACTTTGAGTTAATTGAGCACCCGGAGACCAAGAGTAAGAATACACGCCACTACCTCCGCTTGGTGAAGCAGTAGCTGTACCATTGCAAGTGGCTGCACAAGTTGGATTTATACTGCTCGCATTCGCAACAAGTTGAAGCGGCTCAGTAATGGTAACAGTTTGTGAAGTTACACAACCATTTAAATCAGTTACAAAAACAGTATAAGTTCCAGCACATAAATTGGTGATGCTTTGTGAGCTGAGTGCGTTTATTGACCATGAGTAAGTGTAAGGAGCAGTCCCGCCTGATGGGGTAGCTGTAGCTGTTCCGTCGCATGCCCCTTTGCAAGTTGGAGCTTTAAAACTAGTTGCTACTGATATTAAACTTGGTTCAGTAATAGTTACTGATTTCAAAACGGTACAAGTATTATTATCTGTCACGACTACTGAATAGGTTCCTGCACATAAATTAGGAACGGCTGGTGTAGTGCTATTTCCCGGAGACCATAAATAAGTATAAGGTGGTGTTCCACCTGTAACTATAACATCAACTGTTCCGTCGCAAGATGCATTACAAGAATTGGGCGTAAAAGTAGGCGTAGCATCCAGCACAGCTGGTTCGGTAATGGTAGAACTTGCTGAAACAACACAACCATTGGCATCGGTAACATTTAATGAATAGGTAGCCGGGCATAACAAGGCAATTGCAGGCAAGGTAGGTCCATTGCTCCAAACATAGGTATAGGGTAAAGTTCCACCAGTTACTACTGCTGTTATTTGGCCGTTACATAAACCGTTACATGTTACATTTATCTTATTCATTGAAAGAAGAAGAGCTGCCGGTTCGGCAATATTCAGTGTATCGAAATTTATACATCCATTACTATCAGTTATTTTAACTATGTAAGTACCTACACATAAATTCGAAATTGAAGAAGTGGTTGCTCCTGTTGACCAAGAAAATGTGTAAGATCCCGATCCGCCAGTAGGCGCTAAAGAAATACTTCCGTTGCATTGTCCACCACAGGGAGCGTTTACAATTGTTGAGTTGGATAAAATTGGAGCAGGTTCAATAACGGTATCATTCAACACTGTTTTGCAACCATTAGCATCAGTTATCCGAAGCGAATATGGGCCAGCACATAAATTGGAAATTGAAGTCCCTGTTGAATTTCCTGGTGTCCATAAATAAGTAAAAGGACCAATCCCAACCGGAGGATTGGCAGCAATAGCACCATCACAAGAACCAGGACAAGTTGCATTGGTTACAGTAGTAGATGCAACTGGACCGGCCGCATCGTTAACTGCTATAGTAAATTCCTTTGAACATGAAACATTATCAGTAATAGTAACTGTGTAGCTTCCAGCAGCCAAATTTGAGACACTTGTTGAACTGCTCGATAGTGGTGCACCCCAAGAATAAGTGTAAGGTCCAGTACCGCCACTTGCAGCCAATGTAATTGAACCATTATTTAATAAGCATTGCGATTGAACTACTACCTCATTTGCAAGAATTGGAGCAGGTTCCAACACAGTGAAATTGCTCAATTTAATACAGCCATTATTGTCGGTAACAGTTACGGTTTGTGGTCCTGCGCACAATCCATTCACAGCATTAGTTGTTTGTCCGGCTGCACCCCAAGATAAGGTATATGGTGGTGTTCCGCCTGATGGTATGGTAACAGCACTACCGTTGCAACTACCGGCACAATCTGAATTTGTAACATTCACTAAATTATTTAATACCGGGGGATCGTTGAAAGTAATTGAAGAAACACTGAAACATCCGTTTTGATCAGTAACACGCACCGAATCGGTTCCAGCACAAAGTCCATTTACAGTTTGCGTTGTTGCTCCACTTGGAAACCACAAAAAGGTATAAGGTTGTTGTCCTCCGCTAGCATTAGCTGTGGCTGCTCCATCACACGCACCGGCACACAAAGCATTGGTTGCAGAACTAGTGATTTGAATTATAACAACGGGATCGATTGTTACATTGGTATTAACAGTACAGTTTTTTGCATCGGTAACTATTACTGAATAATTTCCTATACAAAGCCCGGTAGCGATAGCACTAGTTTGACCATTCGACCAGGAATAGGTGTAAGGATTTGATCCGCCAGCTGGTGTTACGGAAGCGGTACCTGTACAAATACCACAACTTGAAGTGGTACTGGCTAAGGAAATAGTTAATAATGGTGGTTGGGTAATAGTAACCGTAGTACTAGCAGTACAGCCTTTATTATCGCTCACAAAAACAGTATATACCCCAGGACAAAGATTGGTAATTGTTGCACCTATTTGACCATTGCTCCATGAATAAGTATATGGAGAATTTCCACCAACAGCTGTAGCGGTTGCCTGGCCATTACATACACCGTTACAAGTTGGTTGTGTTGGGGTTGTTGTAACTGTTAGTGGTAAAGGTGCAGAAACAGTAACTGAACCATTAACTGTACAATTATTAAAATCGCGTATGGTATAAGCATAGTTTCCTACGCATAAATTTGACAGTCCTGAAGTTGCTTGATTTCCGGGTATCCATACGTATGTGTAAGGAGCAGTACCTCCTGTGGGCGCTAAGTTGGTTGTACCATTGCAATTGCCTGCACAACCTACATCGGTTTGGGAAGAATTAGCAACGAGTGCATTTGGTTGTGTAATCGTTACATTTGATTGTGTTGTACAATTTTTTGCATCCGTTACAAAAAGAGTGTAAGTACCGATACATAAATTTGAAATTGATGAAGCTAAAACTCCAGTGTTCCATGAAAAAGTATAAGGAGCAGTTCCCCCTGTTGTAGTGGCTACAGCCGAACCATTGCATAAACCAAAACAGGTAATTTGTGTAGCGTTTATAGTAACATTCAATGCATTGGGCTGGTTTACAGTAGTACTTTGCTGAATTTGACAATTATTTGAATCGGTTACAAAAACAGTATAAGTTCCGGCACATAAGTTAGTGAGGTTGGTAGCTGAGGAACTTAAAGGTGCAGCCCAAGAATATACATACGGTGATTTTCCTCCGCTAGCAGCAACCGTAATGGAACCATCACAAACTGCATTACAACTTGCATCGGTTTTTGTAACATTTACAGTCAGTGCCGGAGGTTGGGTGATAATTACACTATCTCTTTTTATACAACCCAAAATATCGGTAATTTGAACTTTATATGTTCCCGGACAAAGATTAATTTGAGGATTTGTTGAACCACCAGGTGTCCATGAAATGGTATAAGTACCAGCTCCACCGGAGGGCGCAACACTTGCTTGGCCATTACAAACTGAATTACATGTAATATTCGTTTTTGTGATATTACTCAACAATGGAGTTGGTTGATTTAAATTGGTAGTAAAGCTCTTTGAACAGCCTTTATTGTCGGTTACAACTACACTTACAGCTCCGCCGCATAATAAACTATCGGTTTGGCCTGTTTGTCCATTAGCCCATAAGTAGCTGTATGGTGGTGTACCACCTAATGGATTGGCTTTAACTTTTCCATTGCAATCGCCAAAACATTTAGGTTGTGTTTTTGTATAATTAGGAATAATGATTGGAGGCGGGTCGTTTACTATAACAAACTGATTGAGAACATCACCGTTGCTGATATTAGTAACAGTTAAAATGTAAGTACCAGCAGGAACATTCGTCATTGGATTACCGAAGAAATTGCTATTCCCATCAGTAAGTAAATAAGTATAATTCCCCGGAGTAGTTGTAATGACTGAATCAACTTCTACTATCGCATTTGAATCACCATTACACTTTGGAGGAGTAACTGTTAAACGAATACTATCAATAGAAGCAATACCCGGAAGATTTCCTTTAGTAAAATCAAGTAAGTTCGACGAACTGCTATTAACTTTGAATGTTGGGCTTACCTGTAACGCTGAACTTTTTTGTTGAATTACAACCGAAGTTCCCAAGTCGAGCGCACCACTTGCATTGGAAACAATTTTAATTGCATTTGCTTGAATGAATTTACCGGATGAATAAAGCTTTCCAGCTTTTAAGTTAATGTTCTTAGTAAGCGGTAAAAGTAAATGATCGCGCAGTGTCCAGGTTGAATTAGGTCCATTAAAACTGACATTCCCATGAAACAATTTGGAAGCAGAAAAAATAGTTTCATTTCCTCCTGTGGAAGTAAATTCAATATCACCTAAAAAATAATTTTCAATAAATTTAGAAAACTGTAGAGAGCCATAAATGTGCAATACCGAGGTTGAAGAACCATGAAATTCTGCAAAAGGAATTTCAGATAAACAAGTAAAATTTTTGCAATTGGCTGAACCTAAAATATTCACTTTTTGAGCACGCAATGTGAATGAATTTTCATCAAAATAAACATTGTCTGCTTGAGTTGGTATTTTGTTACATGCTTGTCCCCCGCTCGAATACGACCAATGTGTAGGGTCGTTCCAGTTTCCTGAATTAGAGATCCAAAATAAGTCGGTGGCAAGCGTTTTTTCCAAATAAACTATAGAAAAAAACAATATGGTAAGGCAGAGTGTAACTATTTTTTTCACAGACAAAGAATTGTAGTTAGACGAAAATATCTAAAAATAAGTTGATAAAAACCTTGAATAAAGATAGTTATAAACACAACATGTTTTAAAAGTATTCGACAAATAACTAGAGCATTGCTTCACCCGATTAGGGAGCCTGTTGAATGGAAAAAAACAAGAGTTGAAAGAGAAAATTTACTGATTGTGTAATCAGACCTAATTTTCCTAAAAAATTCAGCGTGAACTAAAAAAAGAATAAAATTTAAACGAATTTATCTCCTTTACTACTTTTCACATCATTTACAAACTGTCTAATTTGCTGCTCTTCTGATTTTTTACATACCAATAAAACATCATCCGACTCAACAACTATGTAATCAGCTAAGCCTTCGAGTACAACCAGTTTATTTTTAGGAACGTGTACAATGCAATTTTTAGAATTGTACATCAATACATTTTTCCCAACTATGGCATTTCCCTTTTCTTCCTTGTCCATATGTTGATACAGCGAACCCCAGGTACCTAAATCGCTCCAACCAATAGCAGAAGAACGTACATACACATTGTCGGCTTTCTCCATGATACCGTAGTCGATAGAAATGTTTTTGCACAAAGGATATGTTTGCTTAATAAATTCTGCTTCTTCGGGAGTATTTAATTTTTCAATTCCGTCTTTAAAAAGTGTATACATTTCAATCATGTGTTTTTCAAATGCACGTAACACACTTTTGGCAGTCCAAATAAAAATACCCGCATTCCAAAGGAAGTCGCCACTTTGACGAAAAAACTTTGCCATTTCAAGATCCGGCTTTTCGGTAAAGGTTTTTACCTTTTTCATTCGCGCATCAGTTTCCTTTGCTTCGCTTTGTTTAAACTGTATGTATCCGTATCCTGTATCGGGACGTGTAGGTTTAATACCAAGTGTAACTAAGCAATCTTCACTTGCTGCTTTTTTAAAGCATGATTGAATTGCTTTTACAAATGTTTGTTCTTTTAATATTAGGTGATCGCTAGGAGCTACAACTATGTTAGCCTCTGGATTTATTTTAGCAATTTTAAAGCAGGCATAGGCAATACAAGGTGCTGTATTTCGTCGTGCAGGTTCCAACAACACTCTGTCGGCAGCAATATTGTTGATTTGCTGTTGCACTAAGTCTTTATAAATTTCGTTGGTTACTATAAAAATATTTTCCTTTGGGCAAAGTTTTAAAAAGCGTCGATAGGTTTGTTGTAACAAGGTTTCACCGGTTCCTAAAATATCAATAAATTGTTTAGGATGATTGGTACGACTCATGGGCCAAAAACGACTGCCGATTCCACCGGCCATTATCACACAATAATTATTTTTCATAAAAAATTTCACGTTTTACACTCAATTTTATTGCCTGTTTGAGATCAAATTTAACAGGGGTATTTTCATGAATATGAGTTTTGAGATTTGGATAAGTACTGATAATCCTTACTTTTTGATTAAAGCTAATTATATGAAAGTCCTTCAAAAAAAGCAACATTCTCATTATTGAAGAGAGGATAATGCATTGTTTAGATTTGAGATAATTCCCTCAGTATCCTTAAGCGTGCAGGTTCCTACAGAAATACGGTACCAAGTAGATTCAGCAGATGCTCCAAATGCAGAAAAAGGAACAATTCCAATTTTAGCCTCTTCTAGTAAAAACCTGGTTATGTCAACCGTATTCTTAATTTGTTCGCCATTTTGCCTACGTTTCCCTTTTAAATCAAATTGCACTGTTAAATACAAAGCAGCCTGCGGAGCAATTGAATCAACCGGCGCACCTAGTTTTTTTAATTCTTGAATACCGGCATGAATGGCACTCAGTCGATTAAATATTTCGGCTTTAATGTGTTTCAAATAGCCTTCAACTTCGAGGGAATTATTCATAAACTTTGCCGAAGCTATTTGCTCTGCACGAGGTGCCCAAGCTCCAACATGTCCTAAAATTGATTTCATTTTATCAATGATTTGTTGAGGTCCAAAACCCCATCCAACTCGAATTCCAGTTGCGGCAAATGACTTTGACAGTCCATCTACAAACACTGTGTAATCGCGCATTTCGGGACAAAGTGAAACTGGGTTATAATGCACAGTATCACCAAAAGTAAGTGTCCAGTAAATTTGGTCATACATCAAATAAAGTGGTTTTTCGTTGTCGCCTCTTCTGCGGTTTTCTGCCAAAATCAATTCACATATTTCGATTAGTCCTTCTTTTGTAAAAGTTGTGCCTGTTGGATTTAAAGGAGAACAAAGTGCGAGTAAATTAGCCTTTGAAATATGCGGCTTCAACTCGGCTGCTGTAGGCATAAAATTATTTTCAGACTTTGTTTCCACCAACAGTTGTTTTGCAGAAGATAGATGTGCGTAGTGGTTGTTATTCCATGAAGGCACTGGAAACAAAATGGTATCACCGGCATCAATTAATGCACAAAACAAGGAGTAAATTAAAGGTCGCGCTCCTCCTGCTATGAGAATTTCAGATGGTGAATATCCCAACCCACAATTAGTTTGTAAAAAGGAAGCAACTGTTTGCCTTAGTGCAGGAATACCATCTGCAGGTGGATAATTTGTTTCGTTATTTGTATAGGCTTCAACAATGGCGCTTTTTAATCCATCAGGTATAGGAAAATAAGCAGGATTAAAATCGCCGATGGTTAGGTTATATATTTTTTCACCACTTTTAATTTTCTCATTGATTTCACCCGCCAACTTAATAATTTCAGAGCCAATTAAATTTTCGGCCATTCGTGAAACTTTGAGTTTTTTGGTGGTACTTATACTAGTCATTGTTTTATTTTTTTTGCAAAGTTAGATTAATTATTTCTTATCGGTATTGCTTGGTGAAGTTTGGTTAACAGGCACTACTTCGGCAAGAGGGCTAAATAAATACACCCGTTTAGAACCAAGTTCAACGCATTTAAATCTTTTACGACCCCTTTCACCTTTTACAAAAAAGCGATTCTTACCGTATCTAAATGTGGTACCGATGGCCAATTCTTCAATATGCACCCATGACTTACGTCGAGTATCATGCTTTCGTAATACCCGCAATAAATTTTCATCTGCACAACTAGAAGCAGCCGGATTGTGCATGTATTGGATTAATGCCTTCATAACATCATCCGGAAAAATTTGTTCGTTTAAATAATAACGCATCAGGTTTTTATACTCTTGTTTCCATTCTTCTCCATGTGGCAAAATGCGTTTATGCAAACTGCGTTGGTATTTTTCGAAGGTGGTAAGATGTGCAATTTCATGTACAAGCGTAATTAAAAATGCATATTTATTTAAGTTGTGATTAATGGTAATTGAATGCCTGCTATTATGAATTGGTGGGCGATAATCGCCTAATTTTGAAGCTCGGTTTTCAGTAATTTTAAGGTTAAAATTGAAGTGTAAAATCCAATCTGCCATTGTATCAACGGCCGGTTCGGGTAGATAATTTAGTAGAATTTCCTTGTATTTGCTTTTGGGATCTGTCAAGTTAAATAATCCAATAGTGGTTCTAAAGTTAAAAATATTTTACTAGTTATTTCAACCACCAATACACTAAAAAGCTACTTAGGTAAGCTAGTACTCCCATGTAAATAAATTGTATCAGTGGCCACTTCCAATGTTTAGTTTCACGGTAAACAACAGCAATAGTACTCATGCACTGCATGGCAAAGGCATAAAACAACATTAGCGAAAAACCAACCGCCGGTGTGAAAACCTTTTGCCCCGTTTTGGGATTTATTTCGGCAAGCATTTTTTCGCGTATCGATTTAGTATTTTCTGCATCATTTACACTATATATTGTGCTCATCGTTCCCACAAAAACTTCGCGAGCTGCCAGTGAGGTAACTAATGAAATTCCAATTTTCCAATCGAAACCAAGCGGAGCAATAGCTGGTTCAATTTTTTTTCCAATTAATCCGGCATAACTTGATTCAAGTTTTTCGCTCGCTATAAATGCAGTGATTTCAGCATCTGTTAAGCGCGATTTATAGTCAACTTGTTCATATTTTTTCTCAATTTCTTCAAAGCGATTTCCTGGCCCATAGGATGACAATACCCATAATATTACACTAATTGCAACAATAACTTTTCCTGCATCTAGCAAAAATACTTTTACCTTTTCAACCATGGTGAATCCTACATTTTTCCAACGAGGCATGCGATACACAGGCAATTCCATTATAAAGTAGCTTTTCTCTTTTGAGCGCAAAATAACTTTCATTACCCAAGCCGAAAAAATAGCTGCTAAAAAGCCAATTAAATAGAGCGCCATAAGCACCAATCCTTGTACATTAAAAAAATAGTAGCGAGCATCTTCCGGAACAACTAGTGAAATCAATAAAGTATAAACTGGTAAGCGTGCCGAGCAACTCATTAAAGGAGTAACCATAATGGTAATCATCCGTTCTTTCCAGTTGCCAATATTGCGCGCACTCATAATTGCAGGAACTGCGCAAGCTACACCACTTATTAAGGGTATAACCGATTTTCCATTTAGTCCAAACTTTCGCATTAGTTTATCCATTATGAAACTAACACGGCTCATGTAACCGGTATCTTCTAATATTGCAATAAATGCGAAGAGTAAGGCTATTTGGGGTATAAAAACAGCCACACCGCTAAGACCTGCAATAATTCCGTTTACAATTAAATCCGTAAACATGCCTGGTGGTAAATGATTTTGTATAAAGGCGGATAATTGCAAAAACAACTGCTCTATCACTTCCATAGGAATCGCAGCAAACGTAAAAATGGACTGAAAAATTAAAAATAACACCACTAAAAATATTACATAGCCCCAAATACGGTGTGTTAATAGTTTATCTAATTTTTTTGTACGCAGGTTAGTGGTTTTGCTTTCGCCTTCTTTCACCACCTTTTCCATTATTTCGGCGATTACTTTGTATCGTTCAATTGACTCAAGTGCCTGTAACTTTTTCGCATCAAATTGATGATGATCCAACAAACGTTGCAACGCTGCCTTTTTATCGGAGTTTAAATTAACCAGCGAAATAATGTTCAAATTATTAGCCAGAATAAATGCAGAGAAATCACAATTTACATTTACAATTTTTTTAATCTCTTCTATCGTTTCCGGCGCTATTTTGTTAATTTGAAGTATATCGGTTTTTGAATGTTGGGTAGTTTTTGCGATGGCAACTTTTAATTCATCAATACCTTCGCCCTTTCGCGCATTTAGCTTTATTACAGGTACACCCAGTGCACTGCTCAATTTTGCAGCATCAATTTGGATATGATGCTTCGCGGCTAAATCCATCATGTTCAATGCCAGCACAACAGGCATTTTCAAATCAATAATCTGAGAACAGAGAAATAAACTTCGTTTTAAATTTGTAGCATCTGCAACAATAACGGTAAGATCAGGGAAATGCTCATTTTCGGGATCGCACAAGGCTTGAAATGCAACTTCTTCATCAATTGATTTTGGATACAAGCTATAGGTACCTGGTAAATCTATAAGCGTTGCTTTTACTTTTCCATTGGGGGTTTCAAGTAACAACTCTCCCATTTTTTTATCAACAGTAACACCCGGAAAATTTCCTATTTTTTGATTCAATCCCGTCAACGAGTTAAACAAGGTAGATTTTCCGCTGTTGGGATTTCCAACTAATGCAATGTGCAGTTGACTTTGATTATTGTTTTTCGACACCAGTAGTTAGCTTTTCAGTTGCATTAAACATATACTTCCCTTACACACTAATTCATTCGCTTTTCGATGCAGTTAACTTTTTAATCAGTACAGTAGCTGCTTCTGATTTTCGCATACTTAGTAAATAACCTGCTACCGAAATAGCAATTGGATCACCAAAAGGAGCTATACGTTCAAGCGTTATAATTTCTCCTGGAATGCAACCCATTTCTAAAAACTTGAGTGACAGTTCTAAATTGGTAAATGATAAAATACGGGCCGATTCTCCTTCGGTTAATTCGGCTAAATTCTGTACCATTACTAAGTTTTATCTTATTTAGAATAATTCTAAATATTTAACTTGACGAAAATAGGGATTTAAAAGGATTCATCAAACCTTGCTGTAAAAATTACCTATTAATAGTGAGAAGGTTATTTGGGACGTTTCGCATTCCTCACCTTATTCTTAATAAAATCTACTTTCGCTGAAACAATTTGCATGGCTTATCACGTTAAATCAAAACCAATAATTTTTAGATATTTGTAAAAAAACCCCTTCAAAATAGTTTTGGATAACAAATAAAATGCTACTTTATATAATTCTACACAAATCAGCTTTATAAATAAAAACTATGAATAAGAAAAAAGGAGTAAAAACACTGGGTCAATTTATAATTGAAAAACAAGCCGATTTTCCTTTTTCAAAAGGAGAACTTTCACGCTTATTGCGCGATATTGGTATTGCTTCAAAAATTGTACACCGTGAAGTAAACAAAGCAGGATTAGTGGATATTTTAGGTAATGCCGGATCAACCAATGTGCAAGGAGAAGAAGTTAAAAAACTCGATTTATTTGCCAATGAACAATTTATTTCAGCATTAAGTTCTGGCGGTGAATGCTGTGCTATTGCCAGTGAAGAAAATGAAGACATTATTTTGGTTGACAATGCTGTTTCTTCCAACGCAAAATATGTTGTTGCACTAGATCCATTAGATGGTTCAAGCAATATTGATGTAAATGTTTCGGTTGGAACTATTTTCTCAATTTATCGCCGTAAATCTCTTTCAGGACCTGCGATGCTTGAAGATTTTTTGCAAAAAGGAACTGAACAAGTCGCCGCTGGATATGTAATATATGGATCTTCTACCATGCTTGTATACACTACCGGCAAAGGAGTAAATGGTTTTACGCTTGATCCTAGTATTGGTGAATTTTGCTTGTCGCATCCTGATTTTAAAATTCCAGAAAATGGAAAAACCTATAGTATCAATGAAGGCTATTATGTGCACTTTCCGGAGGGCGTAAAAAAGTACATAAAGTTTTGCCAAGAAGAAGATGCCTCTACAAACCGTCCATATTCTTCGCGTTATATTGGTTCTGCTGTTGCTGATATACATCGTAATTTAATAAAAGGCGGTGTGTTTATTTATCCAACCACGAGCAAAAGTCCAAAAGGCAAATTGCGTTTGGTGTATGAATGCAACCCGCTTTCGTTTGTAGTAGAGCAAGCCGGAGGAAAAGCAACCGATGGATTTAAACGTATTTTAGAAATACAACCTGAAAGCCTTCATCAGCGTGTTCCCATGTTTATTGGTTCGAACGAAATGGTAGCAAAAGCAGAAAACTTTATGCAAGAATTTTCTCCTACAAAATAATTTTAGGTGGATTCTAAGCTACATGAATTGTTTGAAAGGCTCGAAAAACAGCGCATTAATTTGCTTCTTCAACTTGAGACCTATCCCAATGAAAAATTGAATTTACCTACCGCAAACAACAAATGGTCGGTAAATCAGATTATTGAACACTTAATTTTGGCTGAAGAAATTTCTATTAAATCGATTCAAGCAAAAGTTTTAACTGCGAAACATTTTGAACCAACTGGTTTACCTACTGCAGTGCGTAAATTATTGTTACGTATTTTTCTTCGTTCCCCTTTAAAGTTTACTGCTCCCGCACTTGTTAGTAATCCCCTTAACACTACTGAGATTGCCGATTTAAAAACGAAATGGGATACAGTAAGAATTCAATTAAAAGAATTATTGGAATGGTTGCCGGAGCATGTTCTAACGAAATGCATTTACAAACATCCTGTCGCTGGAAAAATGAGCATCTATGGAGGCCTCGATTTTATGTATGAACATGTTCGCAGACATAGGCTACAAATATTTAAAGTGTTGAAATAAAATTTCGAAGTCCTTCCATCGCGCGCATAAGTCTCTTCTAATTAAAGATTTTCAAAATAATTATACCTTCAACTAATTTCATATCCACAAAACAAAAACGCTTTGCAATGAAAACTTTCAAAAAATATTTCACGCTACCAGCCAGCCCGGAAGAAGTTTACCTTGCTTTAGTAAAACCCGAAAGTATTATGCTGTGGAGCGGCGATTGGGCCGAAATGAGTGAACTACCCGGAAGCGAATTTTCATTATGGGACGGAAGCATTGTTGGAAAAAATATTGAATTTGAATCCAACAAAAAAATTGTGCAGCAATGGTATTTCGATGAAGCATCGAGCGATTCAATAGTTACAATTAAATTGCACCCTCAAGGAAATGAAACTTCTATGGAAGTAACTCATACTAACATTCCCGATACCGATTATGATGATATTGCAGCCGGTTGGGTAGAAAGCTATTACGAAAATTTACTTGATTTTTTTGAGGAAGAATAACACAAAATCGGATTCCAATAATCAATATATCGTGTGTCAGTTCTAGATCTGGTAACCAATGTTAGCTTAATTTTGTTTCACATAAAGGCACTTGTTTTAGGCAAACAAAAAAACTTAATATTAACCGCTAATAAATTTGAAAAGCACAAAGTGTTGATTTGACTAAAAGTTAAGAAAAGAAATTTTTTGGGTTTACTTAAGTGAGCAGAAATTAACTAGGTTTCGAATTAAAAAACCATTCCTTTCATTTTACCTAAGTACATTACTACACCGGCTGTTACAAAAATTTTTTTTGCTTGTCCCAGATATACAGTTTGCTTCGAATAGGAACTTTGTGCCTCCAACTCGGGATAAGGTTTGTTGATTAACGATGCCTTTATATAGTAATCAATTATTAGTAATTTTCTCAAATGATTTTCAGATATACAGCCTATGCCAATTAGGTATCTTGTGAATGAAAGCGAATTTTTTAAATCAAAAGTTACAATATCATTTCTGTTATTAAATTGCATAAAAAACTGCGAATAATTACCTGAGTAATTAGTGTTTTGTTTGTCCTTATAAGATCCCGTAATCTCAGATCTTAAGTAAGCAAAATCAACAAGAAATCCATAATACTGCAGTTTAGCTCTGTGATGAAATGGCAAGTAATTTAATTCAACTCCGGCAACTCTTTGCTCATAGTGTATTTTGGCTTTGTTTAATTCATTTTTAAATTTAATTCGCTGATAAGCGGCCCCTCCATAAAAATGAATATTAAATTTTTTTAAGACCTTAATTTTTAAGTTGGCATTTAGCCCGGGATTTATTCGTGAAGGTTGCGCTTTAATATCGGCAATTGAGGTCGAAATAAAAAACAATGAATTGCTTGCTCCAATACCAAATCGTACTTGAGCTTCAACAATACAGTTGAGCAATATTCCTGCAATACAAAGAAGTAACCGAAACATTTTAAGCTAACGATAATCACCGTTACTTATTGCTTTCTGCAAAAAAAACAGAACCCTCGCCTTAACAAATTAAGTGTTTTGTCTTAAAACGCGGATGTATATTTTATCTTTTAGTCACAGCTTTGTTTACCTTTGAAGCCTTAAAATCTTTCAGCAGCTTATTTCCGAACAACACATGACCATTAATGAAGTAGTAAATACGTATCGCAAAAGTGAAACTACAGCTCGTATCATTTCCGGAATTAGTGAAAATCCGACACTAAAAATTCAATTAAAGGGCGCAATTGGCTCATCCATTTCATTTATTGCCGCTGCTGTATTTGCTGAAAGTCAAAAAAATCAATTGTTCATTTTTAGCGACAAAGAGGAAGCCGCTTATTTTTTAAACGATATTGAGAATTTAACTGGCGATAAAAATTGCCTTTATTTTCCACCCTCTTACAAAAAGCCTTACGACCCTGAAGCAATTGACAATGCCAATATATTGTTGAGGGCTGAAGTACTCAACACCCTTAATAAAAGTTCTAAACCCTGTATTGTTGTTAGCTATCCTGAAGCTCTTGCAGAAAAAGTGGTAACTAAAAAACACTTAACTAAAAACACCATGGAACTTAAGCCGGGTGAGCAAGTGAGTTTGGAGTTTATGATGGACTTATTGCATGAATTTGGTTTTGAGCGAATGGACTATGTAATTGAACCAGGTCAATATTCCGTGAGAGGTGGAATTGTAGATGTATTTTCATTTTCAAACGATCATCCATATCGAATTGAATTATTGGGAAATGAAGTAGATTCAATTCGCAGCTTTGATGTTGTTACTCAATTATCCATTGCCAATTTTGCAAAAATTGCAATCGTGCCAAATGTTCAGGAAAAAATATTACATGAACACCGTGAATCTATTCTTGATTTTTTATCCAATGAAACGATTGTTTGGGCGCGTGATATTGATTTTTGCGCCGAACGAATTCAAAAAGAATTTGAACATGCTAGTGAGGCCTATCAAAAAATCTCAACGCTTATTGAACAACTTCCTCCTGTAGAATTATTTATTGATGCTGCATCATTTTTGGCTTCCTGCAAAAAAATGCAAGTAGTTGAACAATCTTCAAAAACAAGCTTTCAAAGCGACCTGGTTATTACGTGTAACTTTTCTCCTCAACCTAATTTCAATAAGAACTTTGAGTTGCTTATTGCTAATTTGAGAGAAAATGCATCTAAAAAAATTAAAAATATTTTATTTGCTGACACTGCTAAACAAACTGAACGTATTTATGCAATTCTTGAAGATGTAAAAGCCAATAAGGGACCTAAATTTTCGGCCGATGAAGTAAGCCCGATTTTACTTTCAATTCATGAAGGATTTATTGACCGCGATTTACAACTTGCCTGTTATACCGATCATCAGATTTTTGACAGGTACCATCGTTATAAAATAAAAAGTAATAACAACAATAAACAAGCTATTACGCTTAAAGAACTGGGTGCCCTGCAACCCGGCGATTTTATTACGCACATCGATCATGGTGTGGGAAGATTTGCAGGACTTGAAAAAATTGATGTGAATGGTAAGCCCCAGGAAGCAATACGTTTGGTTTACAAAGACAACGATATTTTATACATCAGTATTCATTCACTTCACCGCATTTCGAAATTTTCAGGAGCTGAAGGATCAACACCTAAAATTAACAAGCTTGGTTCAAATGCTTGGGCAACCTTAAAGCAAAAAACAAAAACCAAAGTAAAAGAAATTGCCTTTGACTTAATAAGACTTTACGCCAAACGTAAAGCTCAAAAAGGTTATGAATTTATGCCAGATACCTATTTGCAAACCGAATTGGAGGCGAGTTTTATTTATGAAGATACTCCCGATCAAGAGAAGGCTACAGCTGCGTTAAAAAAAGATATGGAAAGTTCTTATCCGATGGATCGCTTAATTTGTGGGGATGTTGGCTTTGGGAAAACAGAAGTTGCAATACGCGCTGCGTTCAAAGCCGTGAACGATAGTAAACAGGTGGCTGTGCTTGTTCCAACAACTATTCTAGCACTTCAACATTATAAAACATTTAGCGAACGATTAAAAGATTTTCCTTGCAAAGTTGATTTCATCAATCGCTTTCGAACCGCTAAAGAAATTAAACAAACACTTGATAAACTTGCGAAAGGAGAAGTTGATATTTTAATTGGAACACATCGAATTGTTAGTAAAGATGTGAAATTTAAAGATCTTGGATTATTGATTATTGATGAAGAACAAAAGTTTGGAGTTGGAACAAAAGACAAATTAAAAGCCTTAAAAAGCAATGTCGATACACTTACACTTACAGCAACTCCAATACCACGAACGCTGCAATTTTCAATGCTTGGAGCGCGTGACTTGTCAGTAATTACAACTCCTCCTCCCAATAGGTATCCGGTACAAACCGAACTGCATACATTTAATGAAGAGATTATTCGGGATGCTATTTCTTTTGAAGTTTCTCGCGGTGGTCAGGTATTTTTTGTACACAATCGAGTTGGAAATATTAGCGAAGTTGCAGGAATGATTCAGCGACTTTGTCCCGGAGTACGCACTGTTGTTGGGCACGGACAAATGGATGGCGAGAAGCTGGAACAAGTAATGCTCGACTTTATTAATCATGAATACGATGTATTGGTTGCTACCACGATTATTGAATCGGGTTTAGATATATCGAATGCGAATACCATACTTATTAATCAAGCACATTTATTTGGCTTGAGCGACTTGCATCAAATGCGTGGAAGAGTTGGACGTTCTAATAAAAAAGCTTTTTGCTATTTGTTGGCACCACCTCAAAGCGTGCTTACATCTGAAGCTCGAAAACGCTTAAAAGCCATTGAAGAATTCGCAGAACTTGGAAGCGGTTTTAGCATTGCCATGCGTGATTTGGATATTCGTGGGGCTGGCAATCTTTTGGGAGGCGAACAAAGTGGTTTTATCAGTGAAATAGGTTTTGAGATGTACATGAAAATTTTGGATGAAGCTATCATGGAATTGAAAAACGAAAATGAAGAAATTCGCAACAGTACTTCAGCCGGTTCTCATCAATTTACAGACTCCCATGCAAGCAACTACGTGCTCGATTGCCAAATTGACACCGACAAGGAAATTCTAATTCCGGATGAGTATGTTACTAATATTGGTGAACGCTTGGCACTGTATAAAGAATTGGACGACATCGAAAAAGAAGCTGAATTGCTTCGCTATGAATTAAATCTGCGCGACCGATTTGGTGAAGTACCGAAACAAGTTAGAGAATTAATAAACACAATTCGACTTAGGTGGATGGCCAAGGATATTGGTTTTGAAAAAGTAGTGCTCAAGAGCTCAAAACTGATAGGATATTTTGTACTCAATCAAAATTCACCCTACTATCAAAGCGAATCGTTTACCAAAGTTTTAAAGTATGTTCAGCAACATTCCAAACTTTGCAAAATGAAAGAAAACAGAGATAAACTGAGTCTCACTTTTGAAAATATAAAATCGGTTGACGAAGCAATACGTGCTTTAAAGCCTATAGGTGCCTTAGAATTAGTAAATTAAAATTATTTTTGCCGCATGAAAAAAATTAGCTGCCTTACACTCCTTATTTTACTTTGTAACCTCGCATTTTCTCAAGAAGTTGAACGTTGCAATTGTCCACAACAATCGCGAGTTGGAAAGGGGACTTTTTACTTTAGCTGGGGTTACAACAAAGATTACTTTAGTAAAAGTGACTTACATTTTAAAGATGCCGGAGCTGGGAATTACGATTTTACTTTGTACGATATTAAAGCAAAAGACCGACCCGGGTTTCGCAATATTTTTGGAACTACTTTGGCAGTACCTCAATATGTGTATCGATTAGGTTATTATTTCAACAACAAAAAAGATTTGGGTATTGAAATCAATTTTGACCATACCAAGTATGTGATGATAAATAATCAAACAGCTCGTTTGAAAGGCAGTATCGGCGGTACTTACTATGATGTTGACACACTCATTTCAGAGGATTTTTTAAAATTTGAGCACACAAATGGGGCTAATTTTTTAATGGTGAATCTTTTGAAACGTCAAAATCTACTTGTTTCTGCTAATAAAAAACACTGGCTTGGAGCTGTAATTAAACCCGGAGCAGGAATTGTAATTCCAAAAACGGATGTTACCATTTTCAAAAATCACTTAGACAATAAATTTCATGTAGCAGGCTATATTGTTGGAGTTGAAGCTGGTCTGCGGTATGATTTATTTAAATATGCCTTTGTAGAATTTACCGGAAAGGGCTCTTTTGCCAATTATACCGATGTATTGGTTATTGGCGATGGCAAAGCACATCATTACTTTTTTACTGCTGAAGTAATTCTTACAGCCGGCTTTCAATTTGCACTGTGAGAACTAGGATTAAACTTCGACTTCAACCAGGAGTTGTAATTTAAAATATCGCTATCAGCACTCGAAGGAGCTAGCTGATGAAAAGCAGTTAATCGCTTGCTCCAAGCTTTACCTTCTTCAAGCGAGGTTGTACCAATCATTCCTGATACAATTTTGAGGAGCTCGCGTTCACGTTCATATATCTTTTCGCTCAGCAAGGATTTAAAATCTCGTTTAATTTGATTGATTCGATTTTCAATAAACTCATAGTCGTTTAGCTCGTAGCGAATCATTAATTCTGTCAGCGATATTTTTAATTGAAAGGCCTGATCCAAATTTTTAAAATTCTCTTGTATACTCATAAAAACTAGATGCTTTAGAGCCATTTTAAAATTTTTAATCCCAAAATTCAACACTGCCAAATTGAGGTAAACAAATACAGTATAAAAAGGAAGTTCTTTAATTGCCTTCATACCTTTAGCTTCCTCTAAAATGTCAATGGCCTTTTGTTTATTACTTACAGAGTAATTTATCATCAATGAATTGTAGTAATAAAATAAATATTTATCGTACAATAATCCACCAAACTCTTCCATGGCTTCTTTCAACTTTTCGGCATATTCAAGCGATTGCTTGTTTTTACCGTTTTTAAAAAGTGAATTAATCAAATAGGTAAGCATTTGCAACTTTGTTTCATGGTTGGATTTATTAAACAAATTTTCTTTCTGAAATGAGCGATAGGTATCCAACAAATAAACTTCGAGTGAAGTATAATCATGCCGTTGTAATAAAATACGACTTAACGATTGATATATTTTTAAACGCAGTTGGGTGTTGTTCTTCAAATCAGCCTTGCTGCTGTATTCATCAATCGTTTTTTGTAACACTTCCAAAATCTTTTGGTTTCCCCGATCGAATCCTTGAGAAACTTTTATGCGGTAAATCAATACAGCGAGCACATCGTCAATCTCTTGTATTTTCTGCAATTTCTTTCGATTTTCCTTTCTCAGCGAAATGTATTTTTCGGGATTTACTTTCATGGTTTCCTGTGAAAGCTTAATGAAATCAGCATAGAGCAAATCAAGCAATTCGTAATTTTCAATTGCTAGTCCTCTCCTTTCGGCTTTACTGAGGTAATGAAACGCAATTTCAAAATTTTGCTTACGTTGATATATGCGTGACAAAATAAAATAGTGTAACAACAATACCGAATCATCAAAATCAAAATAAAGTAAGTTAAGGCTTCGGTTAATGTCTTCAAACAGTCGGTTCTTTAGTCGGTATAGCGAGTTTTTTGTATCGTTTGAATAGTGTTTTTTATGAAATTTGTCTTCGTCAAAATCAGTATAGTTTTTTCGTATTGCATCAAACAGCGCTACATCTTTACGCAATGCGCCGGCATTGGTTTGTGTAAGGTAAAGTTTAAAATGTCTTACCTCTTCCTTGCTCAGTTCCCCGATTATTTGGTGTAAAATATTCATAGTTGAATGCGTAAGATTAATTCAAATTTAATTATTTTCTGACAGAAACAATACTTACTTTTATTTTGGATTAAATACCAGTACCCTAAATGATCGTCTATAAACTTTTATAAAAACCATTAATCCAATGAAACGAATTTTGCTTGCTCTTTTTCTTTTTCTTTATACGCTTCACAATTCGTATGCACAGGCAATTATTGGTTTCGATACAACTTATACAATAAGCATTGCCGATACTGTGCATCAAAATGACAGTATCAACTTTAAAGTTCGCTTAAAAAATTATGGAACTGTCCCAATCGACAGCATCGAAATTAGAAGTGGTGTTTTAGGTTCAGGATTTATTAGCAGCATCGCTACAGAATTTACATTTCCCTATATTCAATCAATTACCTTACAACCCAGCGATACTTTTTCTACACGTGTATTAAGTAGCTGCTCACCCAATCGCTTTGCACTGGGTATTGACGTTGTTGTGATTTGGCCTCGGGCAAATGGAGCACTTACACTCGATTCGTTAAAGGATACAATCCTAGTTTTAACTCCGAATCAAATTGCGGTTTTGTTAAAAAACAATGGCTTTTCTGTCTATCCCAACCCATTTTCTTCACAAGTACAAATACTATCTATTGCCAGCGTTAATGAAGTGTCCATTTACGATAGTGCTGGCAGATGGGTTTGCACAAGAAGAAAAGACGATTGTATTGATTTATCCGATTTGTCCGATGGAATATATGTTTTCGTATTACGCGCAACGAATGGAAAAGACCAAAAAATAAGAGTCATAAAAAATGCTTCTTCAACTACTCACTAAGTAAAAATACTACTATGAAAAACAAACTACTTCTCGTTGTAACTTTTGCATGCATAGTGCTAATTAACCCGGCAAAAGCACAATTCGCAAAACTGGGATTTGATTCTACGCAATGCTTTTTTCCGAATACCATTATTCAGGATTCGTCCTTTGTGAATTCGCTGGCAGTAATCAGCGTAAATGGCGTACCTTATTCGGGCACCATCACCGTTATGGTAAACACCATGGATTCATTGGGGAATCTTACACTAATTGATTCTTCCTATTCGCAGCAAACCAGTGTTACCCCGGGCACTGTTACAAATCTTGTTTACATGCAAAATTATTCCTCTCAGCATTTTGGACTAGGAATTGACGTGGTGGTTATTTGGCCTAAAGCTGCAGGAACATTGCCTCCTGACACAATTATTTACACCGTGTTTGTTTTGCCAAATGGAATTGCAGATCTACTCAACCAGGAAGGTGTTTCAATTTACCCAAATCCTTGTACTTCTGAAATATCTATACAAAATAAACAGCCTAATAATGCTATTGAACAAGTAAGAATTTTTGACATAAATGGAAAGTTAATCCTTACTTCAAACACTACTACCCCGATTGACGTAAGTAAACTAAAAGCAGCCGGCTACTTGGTTGAACTTCGCTACAAATCAGGAACACGCAAAATTATGAAGATTCAAAAAGAATAAACAGCTCTTTTTGATGCGCATCGTTTTTCTATTTTTTTAAGCTCAAAAGCCTTTTATCTTTGCCTCAATGGCAAAAGAAATTGAACTTGCTTTACAACAAATTATTAAATCGCTACCTGATAAGCCTGGTGTATATCAGTACTTTGATAAAGAGCAAAAAATAATTTATGTAGGCAAAGCAAAAAGTCTCAAAAAAAGAGTTAGCTCCTATTTTAACCGCGATAACTACGAAAATAACAAGACACAAGTGCTTGTTAAACACATTTGCGATATCAAAGTTATTTTGGTTGAAACTGAACTGGATGCTTTGTTGTTGGAAAATAATCTCATCAAAAAGTATCAACCTCGTTATAATGTACTTTTAAAAGATGACAAAACTTATCCCTGGATATGCATTAAAAATGAGCGTTTCCCAAGAGTATTTTCAACCCGTAATGTAATCAAAGACGGTTCTATTTATTTTGGGCCTTACGGTTCCGGAAAAATGATGCATACCTTGCTCGACCTAATTCACCACCTTTTTCCTTTACGCAATTGTAACCTCAATTTAAATGAAGATAACATTGAAAAAAACAAGTTCAAAGTTTGCCTCGAATACCATTTAGGAAATTGCAAAGGACCTTGTGAAGGATTGCAAACACTTCGCGATTATAACGAACAGATTGATGCTATTAAGAACATTATTAAGGGAAATATTTCAGAAGTACAAAAGCAACTCAGTACATTGATGCATGCTTTTGCTGCAAATTTTGAATTTGAAAAAGCTCAATTAGTTAAGTTAAAACTCGAACAGCTCGAAAAATATCAAAGCAAATCAACCGTTGTAAACCCTAGTATTACCAATGTAGATGTTTACTCCATAGCAAATGACGAACAGTTTGGGTATGTTAATTTTTTGAAAGTGGTAAATGGTTCCATCATTCAAGCACACACCATCGAACTTAAAAAGAAACTCGATGAAAGTACAGATGAGCTATTGCGTATTGCTATTGCCGATTTGCGTCTTCGCTTTGAAAGTGAAACGCGCGAAATTATTGTTCCCTTTGTACCTGATTTAGAAATTGATGGTGTTTCCTTTATTGTTCCTCAACGGGGCGACAAAAAAAAGTTGCTCGAATTGAGTGAACGAAATGTTGAATATTATCGAAAAGAAAAACAAAAACAAGCCGATTTAGTCGACCCTGAACGACATACTAAACGAATATTAGCTCAACTCAAAAAAGATTTGCGTTTACAAGAAGAACCGCGACACATTGAATGTTTCGATAATTCAAATTTTCAGGGAGCATATCCCGTTTCAGCTATGACTGTTTTTAAAGATGCGAAACCCAGCAAAAAAGACTACCGTCATTTTAATATAAAAACCGTAGAAGGCCCCAATGACTTTGCTTCCATGGAAGAAGTTATTTATCGTCGCTACAAACGAATGTTGGAAGAAAATCAAGAGGTACCTCAACTTATTGTAATTGATGGAGGAAAGGGTCAATTAAGTTCAGCTATGGAAAGCTTAGATAAACTGGGACTCAGAGGAAAAATTACGGTAATTGGAATAGCCAAGAAACTGGAAGAAATTTTTTACCCCGGAGATTCAATTCCAATGTATTTGGATAAAAAAGGTGAGTCGTTGAAAGTGCTTCAACACATTCGTGACGAAGCGCATCGCTTTGGTATTACACATCATCGCAACCGGCGTGATAAGGGTACATTAAAAAGTGAGCTCACCGACATCCAAGGAATTAGTTATGCTACGGCTCAAAAACTTTTATGGAAATTCAAATCGGTAAAGGTTATTCGAGAAACAGCAGAGAGTGAATTGGCTGCAGTTATTGGCAAATCAAAAGCATTGTTGGTATACAATCATTTTCATCCAACCAGCGCTCAATAAATGACAATTTTTTGCGGAGTCCCTAGTTGATTGTCTTTA
>WBZU01000749.1_pt1 | contig 26454 bp, 20 predicted proteins | sample 5204311 | NCBI WGS metagenome assembly WBZU01 (sample SAMN12344359, study PRJNA552823) | activated sludge metagenome | biome: Activated sludge suspended growth; feature: Nitrification reactor; material: Wastewater; isolation source: activated sludge from nitrification reactor of wastewater...
AGCGTTGTGTCGAGCTGGCGCCTCATGCGGCCGAAGGATACTTTCTTTTGGGGCGCTATTATCAAGCTCGCGGAAAGCACGAACAAGCCTTGCCGATATTGGAAATGGCGGTGGCCCGTAATCCCAGCGCGGCGATGGCTCATGCGCTTTTGGCCCAGCTTCTCGCCATGAAAGGTCATTACGACGAAGGTTTGACGCGTATGCGTCACGCGGTGCGTTTGTCCCCGCGATCGTATGTCGCGGGACTCGGCGTCGTGCATTTTCTTCGCAATGAGCAACAAGATGCGCTCGAACATTGCGAGACCGCATTGGCCGTTCGGCCCGATTATGCATTTGCGCGGGTTCTCGCGGTAGCCAGCGCGTGGTGGCTTGGCGATATCGAACGGGCGCGGCTGCATGCGCGTGCATTACGAGCGCAACACCCCGCGTTTTCCTCCACGAAGTTTCTCACCACGTTTGGAAATGGTCACGTGTGGCACGAACGCATTGCCAAAGCGCTCGAAGCCCTCGGTGAATTGTACTGAAAATAACGCGGGACTGCACGACGGCGTATGCCGATCGTCATATTGCCCGTGCATCGGGAGGGCGTAAAGTCTCGCGACACGACGCTCGGACGCGCCGCAGAGCAGCGGTTCACGCCGGTGCGAAGGGAGAAACGTTGTGACGCAGAAAGCAAAAAGAATTCTGGTGACCGGCGCAAGTGGTTTCATTGGAGGCCATGTTTGCGAAGCCCTCGTTCAGCGTGGCGCTCGAGTGCGGGCAATGGCGCGTAAATCGAGCGATATCAGCCAATTGAATGGCGTCGATGTCGAAGTTTTTCGTGCTGATTTGAGCGATACCGCCGGCTTGGAGCGGGCGTGCAAAGATATCGACGTGGTGGTTCATACCGCCGCCGCCGTGGGAAGTTTCGGCGAATGGGACCATTTTTATGAAACCGGTGTGCTCGGCACGCAGCGGCTCATTGATGCGGCCGCGAAAAACGGGGCCGCGCGCTTCATTCACATCAGCTCGATTGCGGCGTACGGACTGCGGGATCATCACGGACCCGTCAATGAAAATACGCCGTACGATCTCGAACCGCAGCCGTGGAATCATTACGTGCGCGAAAAGGTCATGTCCGAGCAGATTTTGTGGCGGGCGCACGAAGAAAAACGAATTCAGGCCACGAGCATCCGACCCTCCGTGGTGATCGGCGCACGCGATCGCAATGCCATTCCGCGACTCGTCGAGCTGCTCAAGTTGCCGGTGACGGCATTGCCCGGACGTCCATCGCTGCGATTCCCCGTCGTCTGCATTGAAGATTGCGTCGATGCGATCGTGAAATCGGTGTACAACGACGTTTCGATTGGCCGAGCTTATAACGTATCCGGGGACGACTCCATTTCGTTGGCGGCATTTTTCGGTCTTTTGTCCAAACATGCCGGTTTGCCCGAGCCGCGACTGTATTTGCCGACGGACATGATGATCCGTGGTGTGGGGATGCTCGAAGAGGCGTGGAAGAAATTGCGTCGATCCGGGGAACCTGTGGCGACGCGTATTGCCATCGTCGTGTCGGGTTACGATTACGAGATCGATTGCAGCGCGACGAAACGGGATCTCGGTTGGAGCGCCAAAGGCAGTTATGAAGCGGCGATCGTGGCGGCGCTGCAAAAACCGGCGGGCGTCAAGCCCGGATCGCTCGCGGCTTGATACGCCGCGCCAAACTCATTGTAACGAACTCCTGTGCGGCATAGAAGGAGACAGGTCGATGTTTGTCAAAATTGCGGGCGTGGGTGGATTCGTTCCGCCGCACGTCATCACCAATGAACGTATCGTCAAAGCGATTCCCGGATGGACGCCCGAACGTATCGAAGAAAAAACCGGGATTCGCGAACGTCGTCATGTATGGCAATTCGACGACGAAACCGGGCGAGCCATTCCGCCGGGGCCCATTGAAGATCCGGGGGCCAGCGTGCAAGTCGCCGAGCCTGCATTGCGTGACGCATTGGCCATGGCGAATTTGCAGCCTGCCGAGCTCGATGGGCTCATTTTTACGACTTGTACGCCGGATCAAGTCAACTTCAGCCATGACGCGATGATTTTGCACAAGCGTCTCGGTATGCGCCCGGATGCATTTGCGATGCGGCTGGATGATGGTTGTGGTGGAGCCATGTTTCAGCTGACGCTGGCGCGTGAATTGATCCTCAGCGGTCAACGACGAACGATTGCGGTCGTCGGGGCGAATGCCTTTGCCGCGCATATCGACCGTGATGTCTATTCGGGAAAATTGCCGAACAAAGATGGAAAAGCCATGGGTTCGTTCTTGTCGTTTTACCTTTTTGGTGACGGCGGTGGAGCCATCATTTTGCGGGCCGATGAATCGGGGCCGTCGGGAATTCTGGGTTCATTCGCCGAAAACGAGCATATCGATTTGGTCATTCGCCGCGGTGGAGGCGGCATGTGGCCTGCGCATCCGGGCCGTTCCGAAGTGACCGATTCGGCATTTTACGTCGACGGGCAGCTCGTCGCGTCTTCATTTGGTCCGATGCTGAAAAAAGCCATTGACGGAGCGCTCGAAAGGTCCGGTTTGACCCGGGATCAAATCAAGCGATTTTATTTTCACCAAGCCAACAAACGCGTGCTCGATGCATTCATCGACAAGGAAGGAATTCCGCGCGATCGCGTGCCTATGCATGTCGAGCGATATGGCAATATGGTGACGGCCGGGACGCTCGTGCTTTTGGCGGAAGACATGCGTGATGGGAACGTGCAGCTCGGGAGCGGCGAGCCCATTCTCATGGCGGCGCTCGGGGCGGGCGCGCAAACGGCAGCTCATGTGATTCGCTTGTAATGGAGGATCACGATGGACACGCAAGACGACGGAACTCGGGAACGCGGACGCGAATTCGCGACTCGATTCGTGGCGGAATCGGTGGAAAGTCGCGATCGAGACAGCCATTGGGATTCGGCGCTTTTTCGGAGCATGGGTGACGAAGGCTTCTTGTCGGCGTGTTTGCCTGTCGCGGAAGGTGGTGAAGGGTTTGGCGCGGCTGCGGCCGTTGATTTGTTGCGTGGATTCGGCGAAGGCGCGGCCGATATGGGCCTCGCCTTGGCTTGGAGCATGCATTCGTTCGGATGTTTGTCTCCACTCGCGACGTTCGGTGGAAAAATCGTTCGTCAGAAATTCGCAAATGGTTTGTCCCAAGGGACACTCGTAGGCGCTTTGGCGCACGAGGAGCGCTTCGAGGCGTCGGATCGCTTGGGTATTCGCACACGCGCGCATCGTTCGGGCAGTCGCTGGATCTTGGAGGGAACGAAGACATGCGTGGTGAACGGTCCCATTGCGGACGTATTCGTGGTGACGGCGGTGACGGACCCGGATCGCGGCAAGGACGGTGTTTCGGCGTTTGTCGTGGAAAAAGCAATGCGCGGCGTGCAAGTCGGTCCTACCGTGAATTCGTTTGGATTGCGTACGGCGACCATTTCGGATCTCACGCTGCACAGGTGTGAAGTTTCGACGGACCATGTTTTGGGTCGGCAAGGTACGGGGTTGACGGACATTCATTCATCGATCCTGCGCGCGGAACGTGCGGCATTACCGGCTCCATGGGTCGGCGCCATGCGCAGGATGCTGGATCAATGTATTACATACGTGCGTTCGGCTCACCATTTCGGTCGAGCGCTCTGCGGATCCCAACAAATGCGGGCCCGCATTGCCGATTTGCGAATTCAATACGAATTATGCTCGCGGTTGCTCGAGCGGTCGGGATGGCTTCTCGAACACGCGGAATCTCCCGGGGCAGCGCGTGATTTGGCTTCGGCAAGGTTGTTCATGACGCAGAGCATGCGCCGGATGATCCTGGAAGCGCGGTTCTTCTTTGGCGTTTCGGGTCATTCGCTCGTGGATCGATTGTCGCGAGACATGGCGGTTTTCGAGCAGATGGGTGGTGGCCCGGATCGATTGCGCCCGGTCATTGCGGGCTCGTTGCTCAATCTTGGCTGACGGCTCGAGGAAAGGTAAGTCCATGCAATGGGATCTCGATGACCAAGCTCGCGAATTTCAGCAGAGATTCGATACGTTTTGCCGCGAGAGCATCGCGCCTCGCGCCCGGGACGTGGATCGCCGAAATGCTGTTCCAACGACGCATTGGGGCGACTTGGCTCAGGCCGGTTATCTGCGACTTTTTCATCCTGCGGCGTGGGGCGGCACCGCAGCTGACGGAATGGCGCAGGGGTTGGCGATGGAGAGCCTGGCCAAAGCTTGTGCCGGCACGTTTTGGGCGGCATCGATTTCCACGGTTTTATGCGGCAAACTCTTGCACGATTTGGGTTCGCCGGCGCATCATTGGGATTGGCTTCGGCCCATTGTTGCGGGTCAAAAGATCGGTTGTTTCGCCGCCTCGGAAAACGGAGCGGGCAGTGATCCCAATTCGTACCAAACGATGCTTCGCGAATCGAAAGGGATTTATCGCTTGGTCGGCGAAAAGTCTCGCATCAGCAATGCATGCACGGCCGACGTGGCCTTTGTGCTCGCGCGTAATGCGACCTCGACGGGCCCGGGACTTTGTTATGTGGTCATCGACCTGCATCAACGCGGAATCGAGCGGCATGAAACGCCCAAATTGGGACTTTGCGGGATGTCTTGGGGCACCATTGAATTCCATGATGTCGTCGTGCCTCACGAAGACGTCATTTTTAATGCGAACATGGATAAAACGCTGCGCAGCGTCGAATGGGGACAATTGATTCAAACGTGGTGCTCGATCGGTTTGGCGCAGGCCGCGCTCGAATCATGCATTGATTACGTTTCCAAGCGGAATGCATTCGGCAGGCCAATTGCACACTTGGAAATCGTGCATTCGCGTTTGGCCGATATGCAGGTGGAAATCGATGCGGCGCGCCTCTTTGCGCTGGATGTTACGCGAGCCAAAGTGCAGGGAAGGGTTGTCCGCGACGAAGTCATGATGGTCAAGGTGTATGCGACGGAAATGGCGGTACGCGTAGCCGACGCAGCCATGCGGACGTTTGGAGGCTGGGGATTTTCCAAAGAGCACATCGTCGAACGGATTTATCGAGACAGCTTGGCCAACGTTCCGGCCGGATTGCCCACGGACCGATTACGTGAATTCGTTGCCTGTTCGTCGCTTGGCGTGGATCCTTGGACGTATGCGCCATTCGATTGGCTTTCGCCGGCAGGGCTTCGTTTGGCGGAGTGATGCCTGATTCATTCAGGATTTCGACGGCTTTTTTCCAACGACCGTCGGTCGCGCCATATCCAATGCTTTGGTCACACGGGCCTTGACCATGGCTTTCCAAAGCGCCGTCCCGCCTTTTTCCGGTTTCAAATCCAGTTTGATGACTGCGGTAGAGCACACCTTTTGTGAGCTGCCGCAACCAACGTCGATTGTCGGAGTCAAGTTTCGTAGGGACTCCCAGGCATCGTTCGTCTGACCCGTGACACACGTCCGTTCGCTGTTCGTTTACCGGGCTGCGACCGGGTTGCGCCCAACCCAGCTTTCGGCTATTGCTCCAGGTCATTGTTCGAGGAGCCATGATCACATTGTTTTCGCCCCGTACTTCTGTTCCCTGTGCGCTCCTCGTGTTCGCGGCTTTGCAGACATCTTCGTCCGCGCAGGCCCAAACTCCCGCACCTGCCGCACCGGCTGCTCCTGCACCTGCGCCCGTATTGATTCCGCCGCAGATTCAAGGGTCGCCCGAAGTCGCCTATCCTGTCGGGGGTGTCGGTGATGCCGAAGTCATTTTGGCCCTCACGGTGCAAAAAGACGGGAGCGTCAAAGCGGTCGACGTGGTTCAAGGGAACGAACCTTTTGCTTCGGCCGCGAAAAACGCCGCCATGGCATTTCGATTTCAGCCCGGCACACGTGATGGTGAGCCTGTCGCTGCGAAAATTCGATTTGCCGTGACGTTCAAACAAACCAAAGTCGAAACACCCGTACCGGAAGAACCTGAAACCCCGTCGGCGAATCCACAAAATCCCGAATCGAAAAAACCGGGCGAGGTCAAGCCCAAACCGGCCAAACCCGACGCCATCACCGTCGATATTCGCGGAGAAAAACCCGCGCCTGCCGTATCCACGTTGTCTCGGGCCGAAGTGCGGCAAATTCCCGGCACGTTCGGAGATCCCTTCCGCGCGCTCGAAGTTTTACCCGGCGTAACCCCGATCGTCTCCGGACTGCCTTATTTCTACGTACGCGGCGCACCTCCCGGCAACGTCGGGTATTACCTCGACGGCATTCGTGTCCCGTATTTGTTCCACGTCGGCGTCGGCCCGTCGGTCGTCAATCCGAGCATGGTGGAACGGGTCAATTTGCATTCCGGCGGTTATCCGTCGGAATTCGGTCGTTATGCCGGCGCCATCGTCACCGCCGACCTGACCACGCCCCGCGTCGATTTACACGGCGAAGGCGTATTTCGCATTTTCGATGCCGGGGCCACAGCGGAAACGGGGTTTGCCGGCGGTCGAGGCTCGGCGATGCTTGGCGGACGGTTTTCTTTCACGAGCATGGTTCTGTCGCTCTTGTCTCCGAACGTCGGACTCGCCTATCGCGATTACCAAGCACGCGTGACCTACGATCTAACGCCCCGCGATCGTATTTCGCTCGTTTCGTTCGGCGCTTACGATTTGCTCAAAGATACCACCAACGGCGTGGAAACCATCGTCTTCGGCTCGGAATTCTACCGCTTGGATCTGCGTTATCAGCGCCTCTTGCCGAACAACGGCGTCTTGAAATGGGGCACGACGCTGGGTTACGATCAATCGCGTCTCGGCGAACAACGCAATGCCCAAGACAAACTGTTTGCGACACGCGTTTTCCTGACGCAGCCTTTGCATCCAAAGCTGACGCTCAAAGCGGGCCTCGATGCGCAATTCGATCATTACACCGCCGACAAACGTCATTGGGCCGATCCCGACGATCCCGATACCATCGCGTACGACAACCTTTTTCCCCCGCGCGATGACGAAGCGTTTGGCGCTTATGCCGATATCGATTGGCAAATCGATCCGCGCGTCAAAGTCACTCCCGGCGTGCGTTTGGACGTTTTTACTTCGGGCGGTTCACACGCCACGAGCGTTTCGCCACGATTGTCGATGACGGCGCAAGTTCACAAGAAGATTCGCCTCTTGCATGCGTTTGGCATAGCCACACAGCCTCCCGCGTTCGTTCTACCTTTGCCGGGCCTTTCCATCGGGAAACTTTCCGGGGGTTTGCAAACATCGGTGCAATCGAGTTTCGGGGTCGAAGCGCAATTGCCTTTGTCCATTACGGCCACTGTGTCGGTCTTCGACAACGTTTTTCTCAACATGAGCGACACGCTCAGCGTGCAGCGGCCTGGCAATGCCTTCGAAAGCGACCCGCGAAGCCTTGGTTATAGCCGCGGTTTGGAGGTGTACGCGCGTACCAGGTTCACGCAGAAACTGGGCGGGTTTGTCTCGTATACGTTGTCGGAATCCATTCGCAAGATCGGCGAGTCTACATTTCCCAGCGCATTCGATCGGCGGCATGTCTTGAACGCCGCGCTTGGGTACACGTTCCCGCTGAAAATCCGCGCGGGTGCTCGCGTGACGTTTTACACGGGCGCGCCGGACGTCTCGGGACCCACCGCCACGGTGCCGACGGATCCGCTGAATCCGCCCCGAAATCCGTCGTTTTTCCGCCTTGATTTGCGCCTCGAGAAAAAATGGGAATACCGCAATCAGCGTTGGCTCTCGCTGGTCATCGAAATGATCAATTCGACCTTGTCGACGGAGGTGATCAGCGGCCAGGAAATCGGTCCCATTTCCATTCCCAGCATCGGCGCGGAAGGGGGTTTCTGAATGAAAACTCCGGCGGTCGGAGCGTTGGTTGTCGGCCTGTTCGCCGGTACGGCATGTTTGCCCGGGGATATACGTCCCGAGCCGGGGCACATCTTTGTCGCGATCGAAGGATCCAAAGCCGCGGTCGAAGGTTTTACCACGGACGACGGTTGGACGCTGCATTTCGACAAACTGCTCGTTGGAATGGGGTACGTGCTCCTGGCGGGCGAATCGTGTAATAATTACGCCGACGCCCGGTACGATCGTCTCTTTGATTTGGCGGTCCCCGGGCGGCAAAAAGTGGGCGAAGTGTATGGTCTCGAGGAATGCGAGATTCAAATGCACCATTGGGCCCCATCGAGCACGGCGTATTTGGGGACGAACGTCACGGAGGCGGATCGCACGTTCATGCGCAAGCGTCACACGACCTGGATCAAGCCTTCCGGACGCACGGCGATGTATCTTCGTGGAAATGCCTCGCGAGGGACGGTCACGAAGCGTTTTGATTGGCGATTTACGGGGCGGTTGACGCTCACCGATTGCATGAGCCCGAAGGATGGGAGCATCGGTACGAGCATGAAATTGAAAGCGGGCGATGACCAGCGGCCGGCATTGGTCTTCCATCCCGAAGATCTTTTTCGCGATGGTGTGGAGCCGAATGCCCCCAGGCGCTTCGAAGCCCTGGCTTTGGCCGATACGAATGATGACGGGCTTGTGTCGCTCCGGGAAGTATCGAAAATACCTGCGCCGCTCATGGAATGGTCGCCCGAAATGATTGCCGAAGCCGGCGTGCCCGACGGCGGGGTCATCATTGATGACGAATCGCGATTGCAGGGCTGGGCGCGATTCATGCGGCAGATTCTATGGCCGTCGCTGTTTGCATTCGACGGCCGCCCGTGCCAAGACCATCCGGAGAAATCGGTACGGGATGAATTTGAATTCGAAATCGACTTCTAGCGTGGAGGTTGTCTTATGAAACGTATCGCAAGTTCTTTGGCCGTGCTTGGGGCGATGGTTTGTCAGGGCTGCTTACCCGCAGATACTCGACCTGAACCGGCGCACCTCTTCGTCACCGCCGAAGCGAGCTCGGCGAGCGTCGATGGTTTTACCACGGACGATGGATGGAACATTCATTTTGACAAAGTGCTGACGGCCCTTGGAAATGTGCAGCTCGTGGGGGATGCTTGCAACAATTATGCGAATGCCGGATATGATCGGCTCTTCGATTTTACCGTCCCCGGAAATCGCAAATTGGGCGAAGTGTATGGCCTCGAAGCGTGTGAACTTCGTTTTCGTTTACGTTCGCCTTCCGACGATTCGATCTTGGAGAATGGCACGACCGCTGCGGATCGCGAATTCATGCGGCAGATCGATATGCCGGCGCCCCCGCAGATTCCGCAAGAGGGGCCATTGCCGCGAACGGTGCTGTATGTTCGCGGCTCGGCCACAAAAGGCGCGGAAACGAAGCGATTCGAGTGGAAATTCGTGGGTCGATATACGCTGACCGATTGCGCGAACATCGACGATGGTACGAAAAACACGTTTTTTCATTTGAACGGAGGCGATTCCTACCGTCCGGTCATTTCGTTTCATGCCGAAGACTTGTTTCGGTTGGTCAAAGAAGAGCGCACATTGAATTTCGGTCTGTTTGCCGCTGCGGATCTGGATGGCAATGGTGACATCCGGATGGCGGAGCTCCTCGGATACGTACTCCCGCCGCCTTTCAAAGGAATGAGCGGTTCGGAGATCGTCTTCGGTAGCTATCTGCTGGAAGATGTCCTGCCGCGATTGCCTTATTTCGATGGCAATCCGTGCGCCGCATTCGCCGAAAAAGGGCCGGGTCCCGGCGACGGTCCCTTCTGAGACTGGATCCTTTTTCCACCTGGGGCATGTTTGATCCACCCGTTGCAAGGCCGGCAAATGCCAAAATCGTTGGGTTTTACGTCGGCACGGAGCGTGCAATACCTGGAAAACATGACGACCTTCAACAAAACCATTTTCGCGACCGCAACCGTTCTCCTCTGTGCCGCTCCGTTGATGGGCTGTATGGAGCAACCCACGGAATTGGCCGAACCCGACATTGAATCCGCCGAGCCGGTGGATGCTGTGGATCAAGGGGTTTCGAGTGGTACGGTTCTCGATGCGGCCGGTTCGAGCTGCGCGACGGCCAGCGTAAAAGGTTTGTCGAAGCAAATCATTGCCGAGGCGCGCTGCATCGATCCCGATTCGTTCGTGGCGATCGGCACCGTCGACAATCTCGTCGTCGGCTCGTCGGCGTTTGCTTACCTGGAAAAACCGGCTCGCGACAAGCTCGTTGCGGCGCTCAAGGCCAATCCCGGAAAAACCATGACGTTGAATTCCGCGCTTCGCACCGTGGCGCAGCAATACATGCTTTACCGCTGGTACCAAACGGGTCGTTGTGGAATTTCTTTGGCCGCGAAACCCGGCGCATCGAACCATGAAACGGGTTTGGCGCTCGATGTCAGCCAATACAGCACCTGGAAGCCGATCCTGACGAATTACGGCTTCAAGTGGCTCGGTTCGGGCGATCCGGTGCATTTCGATTACGTCGGCTCGGGCGCCGTGAGCTACAAGGGCATGGACGTAAAAGCCTTCCAACGCCTTTGGAATCGCAACAACCCCGACGACAAGATCGCGACCGATGGCGAATGGGGTCCGCAAACGGAAGCACGCATGAAGAAAGCGCCGGCCGGAGGTTTCATGCTCGGCGCGTCGTGTGGATCGGCCATCGTCGGCCCGAACGACGATGCGGATGATGACGTGTTCACGCCGTCCGCGATTGACGTGGATGCGATGGATCCGCACGAGGAAAGCTGCTCGGATCACGCGCATTGATCGGCCCGCGCAAAGTTTCTACGTAAATCATTTGTGCAGGAAGCGGACGAGTTCCGTCCATGGGTTATGCTCTCGCCCATGTCCTCGTCCGCGCCGCGTTTCTTTGGCCTTTCCGCACTCACCGTCGTCCTTACGCTGCTCGTCGGCACGTTGGCCGGTTGCAATCGCAACAAGACGCCTTCGTACGCTCAGAATCAGCCTTATCCGCAGCAGCCCGGGTATTACCCGCAACAGCCCGGGCAATACCCCCAGCAGCCGGGCACGTATCCTCAGCAGCCGAATCAGTACCCGCAACAGCCGGGATCCTATCCTCAGCAGCCCGGACCGTACCCGCAGCAGCCGTACCCGCAGCAGCCGTACCCGCAGCAGCCGTACCCGCAGCAACCGCAGCCCCAGCCTCAGCCGCAACCTCAGCCGACGCCGTTCCCCGGTTTGCCCTCGATACCGGGTTTGCCCGGGAACCCGTCGTCGTTGATCGACCCGATCAACATGATGGACATCAACTGGCTGCGTCAGCACTCGGGGGTCGTCATGGGCGAACTCATCGAGGCGCTTCCGGCCGACAAATCCGCCATGGTTCGGGACATCCCGTTTGTCGCGGACCCGACACCGGGCGAAGTCAACGCGTTTGCCGCTTGTGACGATCAAGGTTTGCCCCTGATGGCCATCACGGACGGATTGCTTCAGGTCGAAGCGTACATTGCGCAGTTCAAGGCGACCGACGAGGTTTTCGGGACGCACAAGCTCGATGATTACTTGAAGCTCTTGGCGCAAAAGGGTGGGTTTGCCCATCCGCCTCCCGGGTTTGTCGATCCGGTCCAGAGTGTCGATGGGCGTAAAGTGGCCCGACAACACCAGCTCTTCGAAGAACAAGTTGGGTTTGTCTTGGGACATGAACTCGGCCACCACCACTTGGGGCACTTGGGATGCACGACCAATCGCGGCGGAAGTCGCACCGTCACGCCCGCGGATCTCGGACGCATCTTGTCGCGCACCGTGCCGTTTCTCAATCAGCCGAACGAGATCGCCGCCGACGTTGCCGGAACGAAAAACGTGCTGGCCGCAGGTGCGCGCCGGCAGGGTTATCACTGGACCGAAAACGGCGCGATGTTGACGCTTCAGTTCTTCGCGAACTTGGACAAACTCACGCCGGCGTCCGTGGTGTTCGCCTTCGAAGCGTCGCATCCGCATCCGCTCATTCGTATGCCCATCGTGCAGCAAACCGCTGCCGGATGGCGCATGACGGGCGGTATGTGGTGACGTGATGCGCAGTCAGCCGGAGCGTTTGTCTTTCAAGGCCAGCGCTTCGGCGACCGCGGCTCCCGGAGAAACCACGCCCCACCCCTGACGGTCGAGCGCGATGCCATGCACGCCGCGGGCTGTGGTCATCAAGATGCGCCGACATTGATGCGGCTTGAGATCCGGATTCGCTTCTAGCATCTGCGCCACGACGCTGCTCACGATCGGCGCCGCAAAACTCGTCCCGTCGACACTCTTGTAGTGCTCGGAAATCACCTTCTGCCCGTGAAGCTTGCCGCCTACGAGCTGCCGAATCAGGTACGGCTCGCGCTTGGCGATCGCATCGAGATCCGGATCGACGCCTTCGTTTGCCGACAACACGTTCGACAGCTCTTCATCCGCCGTTCCATCGAGCAGGTTGAGCAGTTTGGCTTGGGCCGCCGTCGGTGTGTCCGGAAGAATCGGAGCGGCGACATGAATGGCCGGCGCGATGAGCTCGGGCTTCTGCAAGCCGTCGATCGTGAGCCCATACGACGAGTGATAGTGGCCGGTGTGTTTGCCCGTGCCGCCATCATCGAGTCCTCCGACGGCGATGACGCTCGGTGCGCTCGCCGGCGGAAGCACGTGATGCGCCGACAGGTGCCCATCGTTTCCCGCCGCAGCAACGACCACGATGCCTTGTCGCGATGCTTCATCCGCAGCGCGTGACAGAGGGTCTGTCAGGAAAGACTCTTCGTAGTCACCGCCGCACGAGATGTTCAGCACGCGAATTCCGTACTGCTCGCGATGGGCCAGCACCCATTCGATGCCGCGACGAATGTCGTCATGACGAATGCGATGTGCGTAGCCGACCTTGATGAGGACGATGTTGGCTTGCCAGGCCAAACCTCGAAAAAGTCCCCCGGAAAGTGCACCGCTGCCCGCAGCGACGACGCTGGTCATCATCCCGTGCCACGACGACGCATCGGAGCGTTGCAGATCGGCGCGAGTTGCATCCGGGTGAAACAGATCGTGATACGCCACGATGCGATCGTTTGGCGACGTAAGATCGGGATGAGCGTAGAAGCCCGAATCGAGGAACGCGATCGTGACGCCTTGTCCGGAAAAACGGGCATCGGCGCCGAGGCGATCGGCAATGGGCAAAATACGCGCGCGGCGCGGGGCGTGAGTTGTCGCGGAACGGGGCATCGTCTGACGGTCGGGGAGGGAAGCGGGCTTGATCGATTCGTTTGAGGTGCAAGGAAATCAGTCGGGATCGATCTTCAAGCCGCACTCGGTGCAGAAGAAGTTGCCGACATAAAGCTCGTGATTGCAGCGTCGACAACGCGCGGCCATGACGTCGTCGATCGACGAGCCGTGCGCATCGTGTTCATCGAGCAGTGATGCATCCTCTTCTTCGGCGACGTCGATTTGCTCGACCGCAACGTCGGATTGCAGGACACGCGCCGCTTGCCCACGCATGTCGACCGGCACGGTGTCTCCGAGCCACGCGTCGCCATCTTCGTCCGTTTCGATTGCGCCGGAGATCTCGATGATCGGTTTGGGCGTCGCAGGTTTGCCGTCGTCTTCGAACTCATGCTCGGGGATCGGTTGCGACAGAACAGCTTCTTCGACGTCGACTTCCGGAGCGTCATGCGCATCGAGATCGATCTCGGCTTCCGTGATCGACACATCGGGAGCATTCGGATCGACCGTCTCGGCACGCACGAGAAGCGCGGAGATGTTGTCCGTTCCTCCGGCTTCGTTCGCCATCGCGATGAGCAGTTCGCAAGCTTCTTCGAGATCGTTTGTCAAAGAAAACACTTCGAGGATCTGATCGTTGTTGATCATCCCCGTCAGACCGTCGGAGCAGAGCAGGAAGATGTCCTCCGGCTCGACACGTACGGTTTGCACGTCGACTTTGACCGCGTCTTTCATGCCGAGCGCCCGCGTGATCACGTTCTTCGGCAAACGCGCGAGTTCCTCTTGCGTGAGATCCGGCTTGAGCGCGAGCGCGTCGTTGATCAGCGAATGATCGCGCGTGATCTGCTCGATGTGCTCTTCGCGAATGCGATAGCAACGACTGTCGCCCACGTGCGCGACATGCAGATCCGAGCCGTCGAAGTGGATCGCGACGATCGTCGATCCCATCCCGCGATTTTCTTTGCGAGTGGAAGACACTTCGTAGACGTCACGATTTGCCTTGCGCACGCCTTGCACCAAACGCTGGGCGCCACGCGGCAAATTGACTTCCTCTGCAGGCACGGGCGACGGGAGCGGGCCCGCCTCCGTCGCATCGAAAAAGGACTGCATCGATGATGCAGCAAGGGCGCTCGCAACGTGACCCGTGGAATGGCCACCCATGCCGTCGGCGACCAAAAACAGGCCCACTTTCGGCGCTACGAGTACGTTGTCTTCATTGTGCCGTCGCTGGCGACCTACATCGGTCAAGCCCGCAGCTTCAATGCGGATCGCGCGGCCCGGCTGGCTCTTCGACATGCGGCCGACGATCATAGCGGGACGTTCTAGGTCCACTGCAAGTGCATCGTTCAATACCCGCACACGTTCCTGAATCTTGAAGCTTTTGAAATTGCATTTGTAGAATACGAACGTACGATATTGTAAAATTATAAACTGCCATGAATTACGTTCTCGTGGCAGCCGTGTTTTGCGCTTTGCCCAAAGCCGCTGGTCGTTCTAGAGCCATCGATGATGTTTGCAGCGCCTCGTCGTTTGTGTTCGGTGCTTGTGGCGGCTTCCGTTTTGGCCCTGGCACCTCGAGTTCTGGCTGAAACTCCGCCGTCGAGCGAAGAAGGGGCCCAAGAGCCCGTCGAGGCGCCGCCTGAGCCCAACGAAGGTGTTGCTCGACCTTATGCGCCGGATCTGCGTCGTGGAGCTTTGCTCGTCTCCGTCGGAACCGGACTTTTTGCGCCTGCGTATGGGACGTTGTCCGGGGTGGATTGGACGACGACGCTGGGCGTAGGTCCGGGTTTTCGCGGGGCGCTCGGCTTCGGCATCGGTCGACACGTGTCGCTCGAATTGGCGGGCTCCTACGGGCTTTTATCGGCCGGCGAGTCGTGCACGACATGCAGCGGAACGTCGATGACGCTTGGAGCGGGGCTCACGTATCACCTCGCACAAGGCATCGCTTTTGACCCCTGGGCCAGTTTTGGCGTGAACTACCGCACGCTGACGCTCATCGATCCCGGCCGTTCCGCGGCAAACGGAGCGGGCGACTACGCAGGCTGGGATTTCGCGAAGTTCGCGCTCGGTGGCACCTATTACCCCGCGTCTTTCCTCGGGTTTGGGCCGTACCTCGAAGCTTCCTTCGGCGGGTTTCGGTTTCTGCCGGACAGCCGTACGAACGCCGGCGTCTACGCCTTCATCGACTTCGGTGTGCGAGTGACGTTGGACCCCCTACGTCCAGGGAAGCTTCCGCCCAAAAAAGTGGCGTTTTCCTACTAAGTTCAGACGATTTTCATGAATCGTTGATTTTTTACGCAACTGGTGCCTCGCTCGGAACGATAGATCTATGTGGAACGACAAACCTACCTAGCGACACCCTCCGACATCGACAACCTGACCGTGGATCTCGACTCATCACGAGATCCGGTGCTTGGACCGGCCCTGGTTCGCTTCGAAAATTCCCAGGAAAATCACACCATTCGCCTCGAACCCGGCGAACAAGTCGTCGTCGGATCCAGTTTGTCCGTCGATATCCGTTTGTCCGATCGTACCGTGAGTGGACGACACGCCGGCATCGTGCACCGCGGCGACGGCATCGAAGTCGTCGACTTTGGATCGCGCAACGGCGTGTGTGCCGGCGGTGCACGTGTCGAACGCGCGTGGTTGCGTATCGGCGGCATGGTCGAACTCGGGCGAACGAGCGTGTACGTCGAGATCCCCCAAAAGAGCCGCGATACGCCGCCGCAAGCCGTGCTCCCCGGGTTGGTCGGGACAAGCGATCCGATGCGTCGTCTGGCGGCCTCGGTGCGCAGGTTTGCCCCGATGAAACTCCCCGCGATGATCCGCGGCGAGTCCGGTACCGGCAAAGAACTCGTGGCGCGCGCGATGCACCAGGAAAGCAAGCGTTCGAGCGGCCCGTTCGTCGCGATGAACGCGGCCACGATCTCTCGCGATTTGGCCGAATCGGAGCTCTTCGGGCACATCAAAGGTTCGTTCACCGGAGCGCATCGGGATCGCAAAGGTGCGTTCCGCGCCGCCCATCGAGGCACATTGTTTCTCGATGAAATCGGCTCTCTTCCGCTCGACATCCAAGCGAAGCTCTTACGTGTCGTCGAAGAAGGCGCGGTGATCCCGCTCGGTGGTGAAACCTCGACGCCCGTCGACGTGCGCTTGGTTGTCGCGACGTGTGAACCGCTCGAGCAAATGATCAAAGTTCGACGCTTCCGCGCGGACTTGTACGAGCGTCTCGCCGTGTGCTCCGTCCACATTCCGCCGCTGCGTGAACGCACGGTCGACATCGAACCTTTGTGCAAACATTTGCTCGCTGTATCGGGCCTCGAAGACCACAGTTTGTCCGCGATGGCGTTGCACGAGCTGCACACGTATCGGTGGCCGGGCAACGTCCGCGAGTTGCGCAACGTCATCGTGCAAGCGGCGACGCGCGCTCCCGGCAAGGTCATCGATGTCGGGCATATCTCGCGCGTGATCGCTGAACGCACAGGTTCGTCCGGTACGCGGTTTAGTTCGGACGAACTGCAACGGCTCTTCGACGAGTCCGGACACAACGTGAGCGAAGCGGCTCGTCGCGCAGGTTTGCCGCGATCGACGATGCGCGATCTGTTGCGTACGGCCGGATTGCGGGCTGCGTAGGGGAAGGGGACGATGACGAAAACGCCGATCGTTGGAGGACCAAGGATCGGCGTTGGAGAATCAGAACGAGCCGATGACGCCGACGCCTTGGTACGTGGAGGTCACGGTCGGCGTGACAGCAAGCACGCGCGGCTGAATGAGTTTGCCCGTGGCGGGGGGGTCCGCAGGCTTCGGCTTGGCGCTGTACCAATCGACGTACGCATAAACAGCCGTACCGATGGCTCCCACGCCCATGAGCACATAACCCGTGATCGCGACGGCTTTGTTCGTGCCGTAGTCGGCGAGATCCGTGCGCAACGTCGTGCAGGCGTCTTCGTATCCTGCAATGTCGCTGCCGGCTTTTTCCGTCGATCCGCACGGGCCTTGCTTGGTGCCGTCGGCGTTCGTCGGAACGTTGGGATCCGTCGCTGCGTAAGCCTTGATCTCATCGGCGTGCGTCGTCGCCTTACCGCTCGTGACGCCCATGCCGATCGAGCCTCCAATGCCCAGGCCGAGACCCACGGCCGTGACGCCCGTGCCCACCCACGCGATCGGAGACTTCTTGTACCAAGTGAAAAACGGCTCGCGTGTGGGTGTCGTCGTGTCGGGACCCGGAGGTTGTCCCTCCATCGTTCCCATGCCCGTGCCGGAGCCATCGCCATTGGGCGGATAGTTTGTCCCGACGTTTGTCCCGGTACCGGCGCCCGTTCCCGTTCCTGAGCCTTGACCGTACGGATTGTTCGGAATGGTCCACGTCGGAGGCGGCGGAGGAGGCGGAGGCGGCGGCGGGGGCGGCGGAGGAGGCGGCGGAGGCGGCGGAGGCGGCGGCGAATTTCCAGCAGGGTTCGTCACGGGCGAACCTGTCGTGCCGAGCGCCAACGTCGCGACCGCGGCTTGATTCAGCTTCGCATCGACCGTCGTCGTGGCGGTTTTTCCTCCGTACGTCCCGGTCACCGTGTGCGGACCGGGTTTGGCGAAGATGACCGACAACATCGGCGACTTGCCCACGACCGTTCCGTCGACGGCGATATCTGCGCCTTGCGCATCGATGAGCACGACGATGTGCCCGGTGCGACGCTTTGCTTCCGCGATGCCCTTGTCGGCCGTTGCTTTCTGATCCGCAGAAGCACTCGGCATGTCGCGAAGGAACTGCTGCAAGTGCATGCCGCCTTCTTCGACGTGATTCGACTTCAGCTCCGCTTGTCCGAGGTTCAGCAGAACCGCCGGATGCTTCTTCAACGCATACGCTTGCAAGAACGCACTGCGCGCATCCTCGAAGCGACCGGAGTCGTATGCTTTGACGCCTTCTTCGTAGCGTTGGCGGGCGACTTCCGTGACGGCGTCATCGGCCGCGAATGCATTCATGCTGCCCACGGAATCCGGCAAAAGCCCAATCGCGGAAAACATCGCCGGACCGGTGAGCGAGAGAAACAAGGCAGTGACGCAAGCGCGTGTCTTCATCAAACCCTCAGCGTATCGGGACAGCTCCCGATGTCATGAACCTTCGGAAAAACGCTTCGCACACGAAACGGTGGTAGCGCAAGTTATATACCCATGCTCAGAACGGCGTCTCGCGAATGATCCCACCACCGGTCTTTGCCGGACCGGTAGGTTTGGGCGCGGGCGCGGGTGCAGGGGCAGGGGCGGGCGGCGGTTTGGCTGTGTTTACGGCAACCGTCGCTTTTGTCGTCGCCGGTGTTTTCGGCGTTTCGGTCTTGGGAGTCTCAGCCTTCGCCGTGTCGGCTTTCGGCGTCTCGGTCTTGGCGGTATCCGCTTTCGGCGTCTCGGTCTTGGCCGTGTCGGTCTTCGCAGCGTCGCCTTTCGGTGGCTCGGCTTTGGCCGCGGTATCCGCAGCTGTCTCGACAGCCTTCGGCGTTTCCGGAGGTGTCGGCGCAGCTTGCTCGGGTTTGGCTTCGGCCGTTTCCTTGGGCGCCGTCGTCGATTGCGTTCCTGTCGACGCGGGTTTGTCCTTCTCGGACCCGCCCAACATGCTCTTGCCTACGAAGACGAGCGCCGCAACGGCCACGAGCGCGAAAACGATCTTCATGATCGAACCCGAGCCCGAACCCTGCATCGGGATCTCATCGAGCGGCTCGGCGCCCGCGGCGTCCGGGACGGCGACCGCTGCCGCCGGTTTGACGTCGTTCGCCGGGGTTTCGGCAGGTTTGTCCACGACGACTTCGTCAACAGCCGGCGCAGGTTCGGCGACGATCGGTGCGGGTGCCTCGGACGAACCTTCCGTCGTCGGCTCGGGCGCGGCCACGGCGGCCGGCTCCTGTGCTGCTTCGGTCGGAACTTCCGGCGCGACTTCGGGCGCGGCCTCCGCAGATTCTTTCAGTTCCGTAGGTTCTTCAGCCGGCGATACCACGTCCTGCTTCGGCGCATCTGCGGCAGCGTCGGGAGCGGTTTCGGCGGGCGCGGGTTTTTCCGGGGCGCTCGCGGCCACCGCTTCGGTGCCTGCAGATTCGACGGGTGCGGCCGGCGCCTCGCTCGCAGCTGCGGCGGCAACGACCGGTGCTTTGGGAGGTGCGGTCGCCGCAGGTCGAGGAGGTCCTGCGGTTTCGGTTGCAGCAGCCTTCGGTTTGTCCGCGCGATCTGCGGGCGCGTGGGTTGTCGTGCCGTTGCCTTTGGCCTGCGCGCCATTCGCTTGCGGCGCCGCAACGATCGCAATCGGCGGCATCGCCAAAGACACGTCGATCTCCCACGAGGGCTTGTACTGCAGCGCCAAACGATCGAGGTCGTCCGGCGTCAAGCTCCCCACCTTCGCTTGTGTTGTTTGTAAAGCCATCTGTGAAATCGAGGCTATCACCCATGACGCTCGACCGCCAAACGTGAGATCCCGAATCAACACAAAGGTCGCGCGCCAGGTCACGAACATCTTCGGCCGGACAAGAAAGTCGTGACGCGTGTGAGCCCAAAAACTTGCTGATTCTCAGCGACTGCAGCGCGATTGACCGCGAGCGTCCTCGCAGCAAAGTTCTCGTCCCCGCAAGGTCGGCGTAACAATTCGGGCGAGGTTGATGGAACCAAAACTGAACCACCATCGCGATTCACGAGCGTGTTGTTCGTCGCGTTTGCGAGAGACTCACGCGACGTGTACCGGACAAACTCCGTGGTCCATCGCCTCGGCCCGGCGTATTGCTGGCGCACTCGTCTTCTTCGCGTCCGCACTCCTCAATGGATGCAACAACGGCGTGCCGACTCCGCCACCCGTTGAAAAACCAAGCGATGAAGCTCGCGCCACCGCGCTCCTCGATCCGCTGGTCGCTTTGCCCCCGCGACCGGAAGTCGTTGCGCTCGCAGATGCCGTAGCGATTGCGTCTTCACGCGCCGGCCACAACGAAAAGGGAGCCGCCTTGGCGTCTCTTGCTGCGGCTTTGCGCACACGTGCATATCGCGTCTACCACGCCGAAGCGGATGCGCGCGAAGCGCTGGAACTTCATGCCGCCGCGGCCAGCGCAGCTGCCGGGACAAACGTGGGTTGCGAAGCGGATCGACAGCGCGCGTTGCTCGCCGGCGAGCTTGTTGCCGATGCGAGCGTGACGTACCGCGAACTCTACTTGGCCTCGCGAAGGCAAGCGATTCTTGCGCCACGTACGACCTGCCATGCCGCCATTGAAAAGGCTCTCGCGTTGGTCGGCGCGTTTCGTCCTCGAGGCGACGCGATGACGGCCCTCGAACGGGAAGGCGATTTGTCCGCAGCCGGAGCAACCAAAGGTGCCACCGCGCCCTCCGCTTTCGCGCCTTCGACCGCGGGTTCTGCTTTGACAAACGCTGCACCGGCGCCGACGCCGCCGACCGCACGAGCACCGGGCGACGAAGGACAAGTCGTCGTTTCACCGAAAGACGAAGCCGTCGCCAAAGGTCCCGTCAAGATTGTCTCGGTTGAACCCTTCGGAAATGACAAGGGGGGTCGCGTAGTCATCAACTTGACCGGGACCACGACATTTCACGTCGGCACACTCGCTGCGGATGCGAGCGCCGGCAAAGACGCACGCGTCTTCGTCGACATCGATCGCGCGACATCGCGAGGCGTCAAAAAGGAAATGGAAGTCGGCGGCGTGGTTCGTCGCGTACGTCTCGGCGCACAAGAGAAGGGCACGCGCGTCGTGCTCGATCTGGCCGCGTCTTTGTATCGACGCGTGTTTTACCTGCCCGACCCGTTTCGAATCGTCATCGATGTGAGCACACGCCCGCCGCTACGTCAGGAAGCTCCATCCTCCAACGGGCAACGCGAAGTACGTCGCGTCGTCATCGATCCCGGCCATGGCGGCCAAGATTCGGGGGCCATCGGACCTACGGGTTTGACCGAGAAGTCCGTCACGCTCGACATCGCGCATCGCGTCGCGACGATCGTCTCGCGTGAACTCGGCATCGAAACACTGCTCACCCGTGACGACGATACCTACGTGCCGCTGGATCTGCGCACGGCGCGAGCCAATGCGTTTCACGCGGACCTGTTTGTCTCGATTCACTGCAACGCATCGGAGAGCGGGACGGCGCGCGGCCCCATGACGTTTTCCCTCGACCGCGTTCGCAATCCCGATCGTTTGACCCTGAACATCGCCGAACGAGAGAACGCCGCGCGTCCTGCAAAACCAGGCAAAGAACACGACACCCAAGCCATCGATGAAGAGATGGCGCTCATCGTCTCCAATCTCGATGTGGGCGATCTGCTCGAGCGATCGCGGCACGTCGCGGATTTGGTGCAACGCGCTGCGATCGCTTCGCTCGGACAACGTTGGCCCGATACGAAAGATCAAGGCACCAAGTCGGCCGGGTTTTTCGTGCTCGTAGGCGCTGACATGCCCGCGGTTCTGTTCGAAACCTCGTTTATCTCGAATCCCGAAGACGAGTCGCGCTTGGCCACGGCCGATTACCGACAGAAACTCGCCGACTCCGTGGCGAACGCGATTCGCGCGTATCGCGAAGGAAAGTAAAGCCCATCGGGGTTTGGGGCGAAGGACGCCGAAGGCGGTCCAAAGCCCCAAATGTTCAACCCGGAGATTCGTTGGAGCACCAAGGAACCTCCGGCAGCGATGTCATTCCCGTTCGAGCCCCATCAAGCGCTCGAGCGAATCACGCAAGTCCGACGCTTCGCCCTTCTTGATGAAGTCGTAAGCACCTGCTTCCGTCGCGTTCTTCTTCATCTCTTCGGCGCTCGAATAAACGATGCAGCGAATGTGCGCGGTCAAGTCGATCGAGCGCAATCGTTCGAGGCATTTCACGCCGTCGAGGCCCGTCATCCGAACATCCAGGATCATCGCATCGGGCTGAAGGTTCCCCACGGCGACGAGCGCATCGAAGGGATCCTGGAAGGTTGTCAAGTCAAACCGCTTGCTGAGCGACTTGCGCAGCGACGCGAGCACCTGCGGATCGTCGTCGACCGCGACGACTTTGGGTTTGCCCAAGCGCAACACGTCGGGGATCGGGTAACCGTACTTGCGGAGAAAATCGAGCACATCGAGCCTGCGGAAACGCAAGTGACGACCAGGCGTGCGGAAATGCCGAATCTCCCCTTTGTCCGCCCAGTTGTGGATCGTCTTCAAGTCGACTTGGCAAAATCGCGCCACATCGCTCGCGGTAAACAACTCCGGCTGATTCGTCGTCTCTTTTTCTTCCATGTCATCCCCTGCTTCCATCCGAGGCATCGAGCCGCTTTCGCGCTTTCGCCCCACACCCCTGCTTTTCTGTTTCGTCGAGTTTTCGCGCTATTTTCTACCCGGCGCCCGAGCCTTCCTTCGATTCCACACCCTTTCCTGAAGCGAATCCTTTGCCGTCCTCTGGAGCGTCCTCACTGACAAACCGACCATCGCGCAGCACGTACCTCGTCGGTCCGTCCACCCGTTTTTCCCGAATGGAGTGAGCCGGATCACCCGGCAAAGCAATGAAAGGCGGGTTTTCCGCAACGAACTCCGGACAGATCGGCAGCAGGGTTTGTCGCTGAGCCATCAGGAACGCACCGTGCACATCCCGCTCGCAAGCGAGTAGTTCCAGCGTGCGCGCCGTGGGAGGCGCGAGAAAGAAACGCCCTTCCGCCGCAGCGTCGAGGACGTCTTTGGGTCTGGCCCACAAGCTCAGCGTCGTTTCGTGCTCGTCATGTTTTCCCGTTTGTCCTTCCGGTACAGCCAGCAGATAAAACCGCGCATCGAAGCGTCGCGATTCCGCCTCGGGTGTGACCCATCGCGCGAGCGGTGCCATGCGCGCGACATCCAACGTCAATTGCCGTCGCTCGAGTGCTTCCCAAAAACCTTCGTTTTTCGTGTCTTCGAGCAATTTCGCGAGGACGTCGTCGGACACGTTCGGCGCTGTCGGCAACAGCAGGCCTTCTTCGAGCGTTTCTCGACACGCAGCGACGGCAAGTGCCAACGCGTGCGCCCCGTCCGTCGAAAACAACGATGCACGTGGATCCAGGGAAGTTGTCCGGTCAAACCAACGGGGATCGTGGTCTTTCGGATCGACTTTTCCGCCGGGAAAAACCAGCGCTCCTCCCATGAACGCCGATTGCGCATGTCGCCGAACACAAAAGACTTCGAGTCCTTCGGCACGATCGCGAATGATCACGACCGTTGCGGCTTCCTTGGGGGGAGTGATTTTTCGATTGGGGTCGAATTCCAGCACGATAAAACTCCTTCTTCCACGCTCGGAGCGTTGCGTCAAACAGCAGAAATTTGCGCCATTCGAGCGATCCAGCCCGCGTCGTCGGCGCCATTTTCATCGTCGATTTCGTGTCTCGGCGGATGCCGCGATTGACGATGCGATCTTCGTCGCCTAACCTTTCGCGCCCTTTGTCGGTCCAAGCGGGGTTTGGGGCCAAGAGCGCCGACGGCGATTCGAGGCTCCGAATATCGACGGGAAGATTCTGGGGGAACAGCCCAGGTTTTTCTTTACGTCGCACGTCATTCAGGTGTCGGAGTTGCATGGAGCGGGGGCTCACTGAGGCTGATACGTCGAGGGAAGTGCAATCATGAACAAGGCGCAACTCAAGAGGTTCAAGGCTCTGCTGGAAGAGAAGCGCGACGAGATCCTGAAGAAAGCCAAGCAAACGTTGACCGAGGATATGTCCCTCGATGCCAACGATTTGCCGGACGAAATGGACCTGGCGTCGAGCGAATACTTGCAGTCCTTCACATTTCGCCTTCGCGGCCGCGAAAAGGCGTTCCTCGACAAAATCGACAAGGCTTTGCTGAAGATCGAGCAAGGACCGGACGGGCCTTTCGGCATCTGCGAGTCGTGCGAAGAGGAAATCTCGCCGAAACGCCTCGAAGCTCGCCCCGAAACAACGCTCTGCATCCGCTGCAAAGAGGATCAAGAGCGCGCCGAAAAAGACTTCGGCTGAAGTTCGGCGTCTTCGAAAAACGTATCGCAACGCGTTGACGCTCACGGGCATTGCGCGCCGAAACGTTTGTCTCGACAGGTCACTTTCGACCGCGGCCCGTTTGTCCGCGTCGACCGCTCTCCAAGACGCTCCGCAAGTAGTTACCCGTGTGCGATCCCTCGACCATCGCCACTTGTTCCGGTGATCCACTGGCCACGAGCAACCCGCCTCGTTCGCCGCCTTCGGGTCCCAAATCAATGACCCAATCGCTGCACGCGACCACATCCAAATTGTGCTCGATCACCACCACCGTATTTCCCGCGTCCCGCAAACTCACGAGCGCGCCAATCAATACCTCGATGTCCGAGAAATGAAGGCCCGTCGTGGGTTCGTCAAGGACGTACAAGGTTCGTCCCGTCGCTTTGCGGGCCAATTCTCGAGCCAGCTTGACGCGTTGCGCTTCACCACCTGAAATCGTCGTCGCCGGTTGTCCCAGCGTGATGTAGCCAAGACCAACTCGACTGAGCGCCAATAGACGATCCCGAATCCGCGGAATCGCGTCGAATTGTTCGAGCGCCTGATCCACCGTCAGCGCCAGGGCGTCCGAGATCGACAAACCGCGGTAGAGCACTTCCAATGTTTCGCGGTTGTAACGTTTGCCTCCGCAGGTTTCGCACAAGACGAAAACATCCGGCAAAAAGTGCATTTCCACGCGCAGAACGCCGTCGCCTTGGCACGCTTCGCATCGTCCACCTTTGACGTTGAACGAAAATCGACCGGCTTTGTAACCGCGTGCGCGGGCATCCGGGAGCGACGCGTAAAGCTCGCGAAGCAGGCCAAATACGCCGGTGTATGTCGCCGGATTCGACCGCGGCGTGCGACCGATGGGCGCTTGATCGATCGAGATGACTTTGTCGATGTGCGACAAACCTTCGATGGCCGAGCATTCGCCGATCGGCAGGCTCGATCGGTAGAGCGATGAACGCGCGGCCGGAAGCAACGTGTCCACGATGAGGCTCGATTTGCCGGAGCCGCTGACGCCCGTGATCGCGCACAAGGTTCCCACGGGGATGTCCACGGTGATGTCGCGAAGGTTGTGCGCCTTGGCGCCGACGATGCGAAGGACGCGTCCGTCGCTCGTGTGCCGTTTCGTGGGGATCGGAAGGTGTTTGTCCCCGGAGAGCCATGGCCCGGTGATCGACTTGGCGTTCGCTTGAATCTCCGCCGGAGTGCCTTCGGCGATGACTTCACCACCATGCACGCCCGCGCCCGGGCCCATGTCGACCACGTAATCCGCCGCCAAGATCGCATCGCGATCGTGTTCGACGACGAGCACCGTGTTGCCCAGATCCACAAGGCGCCGCAACGCTTCGAGCAGGCGCGCGTTGTCACGCGCATGCAGTCCCACGCTGGGTTCGTCGAGTACGTACAGCACGCCGACGAGCGCCGCGCCGATTTGCGTCGCCAACCGAATGCGTTGACCTTCTCCGCCCGAAAGCGTTTGCGCGGAACGATCGAGCGTCAGGTAGTCGAGGCCGACATCGATGAGAAAGCCGAGCCGAGCAACGACCGCGCGCAACAACGGCTCCGCAATGGCGCGCTCGCGAGGTTGCAAATGAAAAACGCCGTCGACACGCGCGAGTCCTTCCAAGAACGACCGCAACGTACGCAGCGGCATCGTGCCGACATCGGCGATGTTCTTGTCCGTGAGTTTGACCGCGAGCGCTTCGGCACGAAGACGTTTGCCTTTACAAACATCACACACGCGCGTGACCGCGTACCGACCGATGTCATCGACGGCGGCGAGATCATCATCGTCGTCATCGTCGCCTTCGTCGGCAACACCGCCATCACCCGCGGCGAGCATACGTTCGAGGCGAACGACGATGCCCTCGTACGTCTCTTTCGCTTTGCGTCGACCTTTCGCCGGAGCTCCTTCGGCACCGAAAAACAAAGCTTGTTTGGTCGCTTCATCCAGATCCCGGAAAGGTTTGTCCGGATCGACTCCCAAGGCATGGACCGCTTTGCTCGTTTCCGTCGCCAACGCGACCGAGCCGCGACGACCCCACGCCACGAGCGCTCCTTCACGCAGCGTTCGTCGGTCGTCCGGCACCAGACGCTCGGGATCGATTCGCGTACGAAAACCGATGCCATCACATGTCGGACAAGCACCGTGCGGGCCGTTGAACGAGAACATGCGCGGCTCGATCGGCGGCAAGGAAATTCCGCACGAGATGCACGCGAAACGTTCGCTCATCCAAATCGGTTCACGCTTGAGTTTGTCCGTGGACGGATCCACGAGCAGGCGGCCTTCGCCGAGCTTCAACGCAAGCTCCACCGAGTCCGTCAGGCGACTCTTGATGCCGTCTTTCACGACGATTCGGTCCACGACGACATCGAGGTCGTGAGGTTTTTGGCGATCGAGAATGAGGTCATCACCCAAATCGACGAC
>WBZU01000751.1_pt1 | contig 26437 bp, 16 predicted proteins | sample 5204311 | NCBI WGS metagenome assembly WBZU01 (sample SAMN12344359, study PRJNA552823) | activated sludge metagenome | biome: Activated sludge suspended growth; feature: Nitrification reactor; material: Wastewater; isolation source: activated sludge from nitrification reactor of wastewater...
TTCGGCTTTCGCTTTTGCATCCGCTTCTGCTTTTGCTTTTTTCTCAGCGGCTAATTTGGCATCCGCTTCTGCTTTTGCTTTGGCAGCTGCTTCAGCATCTGCTTTTGCTTTGGCATCGGCTTCAGCTTTCGCTTTTGCATCAGCCTCTTCTTTCGCTTTCTTCTCGGCTGCTAATTTTGCTTCTGCTTCGGCCTTTGCTTTGGCTGCTGCTTCTCCATCAGCTTTCGCTTTAGCTTCGGCTTCTGCTTTGGCTTTGGCTGCTGCTTCTGCATCAGCTTTAGCCTTTGCTTCCGCATCAGCTTTGGCTTTCGCTGCAGCTTCTTCTTTTGCCTTTTTTTCGGCAGCTATTTTTGCTTCTGCTTCGGCCTTTGCTTTGGCTGCTGCTTCTGCATCAGCTTTCGCTTTGGCATCGGCTTCTGCTTTCGCTTTTGCTGCTGCCTCCGCTTCGGCCTTTTTCTTTGCTTCGGCCTCGGCTTTTGCCAATGCTTCGGCGTCGGATTTAGCTTTAGCTTCTGCATCAGCTTTAGCTTTGGCTTCGGCGGCTGCTTTTGCCTTTGCTTCTTCTGCTGCTTTACGCTGAGCTTCAGCTTCTGCTTTTGCTTTTGCTGCCTCAGCTGCCTTAGCTTCGGCTGCTGCATTTGCTGCTGCAACCGATTCTAACCGCTTTTGTTCTTCTTGTTCCTTTTGCTTAACAACTAAATCCTTTTCTAATTGTTCAATTTCCTTTTGTATACTCTTGGTATAAGCCTTATCATAATCAAACTGAACCTTATTTGCATCAAAGGCAATTTTTGCTGCGGGTTTATCTAATACAGCTACGTCCAAATCTTTTATCTGCTCAAATAGTTCAATTTGAAATCCACTATAGGCAAAATCTCCATCCTTGCTTTCATCCCCTGGAACACCATTGGTATTAATTTCAATATATTTTGAAACATGCCCAGGTTTAGAAGCAACAATTTTATATTCACCATCAGCTTCTAATTTAAATGAGAATTTTCCGTTGGTACCTGTCCTCATTTGTTCCACCTGTTCGCCATTTTTCATTAAGCTAACTACAGCTCCTTCCAGCGCTTTTCCTTTTTTAGTTACTTGGGCATCAATTTCAAGCTTCCATTTACTTTGAGCAAGAGCAGGAAGACTGATGCAAATAAATAAACTCATCAAACTAATTAATCCCTTCATATTCAATTTTTTCGTGGTGCAAATTCGCATTATGACTTTGTGTTTTATTAATCGACAAATTTAAAAATTAAAACCCAATTATTAAGATTACTAGCTTTACTTTTACCAACAATTCAAAAAAGCGGTTTTCAAAAATTAAGCCAGATATTGCTGGTTAAAATTCTGCTTCCATTTTATTAATTAGTCCTAAATAGTGACCAACAGCTCAGCAATGAAAGATTTCAAGTTTTTACTAATTCAAAAAAATACTACATTCGAAACTATTTTTAAAAGAAATTTTAAACGATAAGCTATTGTGCAATTAAGTTACTGGGAAAAAAGCACCTATTTTACTTCCACCGATGTACTTATAATTGGTAGCGGAATAGTGGGTTTATTTGCTGCATTAGAAATTAAAAAATCAAATCCTAAATTAAAAGTTCAACTAATTGAACGTGGTGCCTTACCAAGTGGTGCTAGTACTAAAAACGCCGGTTTCGCCTGCTTTGGAAGTCCGGGTGAATTGCTCGACGACATTGCCAATAGCAGTGAAATAGAAGTAATAAAATTGGTACAAAAACGAATCACTGGACTTACTAAACTTCGAAAAACCTTAGGTGATAAGGCTATTGACTATAAAGGATTTGGAGGATATGAAGTATTCGATACTGAATCTGATTTTGAGCATTGTGTCAGGCAACTTTCTTATTTAAACAACTTGGTAAAAGAATCTACAGGTATTCATCAAACTTATACAATTGCCGATTCTAAAATTAAGTCTTTGGGTTTTGATGGAGTAAAGCATTTGCTATACAATTCACTCGAAGGGCAAATTAATACCGGAAGTATGATGCAAGCTTTGGTGTTGAAGGTACAAAAAGCCGGAGTTACCATTTTAAATGGAATAAACATAAAATCGCTGCATCCAGATGCTTCAACCGTGGTATTGGATGACAATATTGAACTGAAAGCTTCTAAAATACTTGTTTGCACGAATGGCTTTGCACAACAACTTTTACCCGAATTAACTGTGCATCCGGCACGTGCTCAAGTGCTAATAACTAAACCCATTAAGGGCTTAAAAATAAAAGGTTCCTTTCATTATGATAAAGGCTATTACTATTTTAGAAATATCGATAATAGGCTACTTTTAGGAGGAGGTAGAAATCTTGATTTTAAAGGGGAGGAAACTTACGACTTGAAAACTACCGACAACATTCAATCAAGTCTTGAAAGATTACTTATAGAAAAAATTCTTCCTAACACTAAATTTGAAATTGAACAACGATGGAGTGGAATAATGGGTTTAGGAAAAGAAAAATCTCCCATTATTAAACAAGTAAATTCGCAGGTTTATTGCGCAGTTCGCTTAGGCGGAATGGGCGTTGCTTTGGGAAGTTTGGTTGGTGAAGAGGCTGCAAAAATGTTGTTGTAATTCACAGTAAAACGATAAACATTTGCTACAATAATCCTTTTAAAAAGCAGTTAAATCCTATATTTGAAAATCAATTGAGTCAATAAATGCGCTATACTTTTTTACTGCTTTCAATTTTCTTTAGTTTTTATGCTTGTCGTAAAGATGAAAAAATAACCAATGACAGCTCTGCAAAGCTTGAATTTTCAGTTGATACAATTCTTTTCGACACCGTATTTACTACAGCAGGTTCAACAGTAGCAGCGTTGATTATACACAATAGCAACGATAATAAAGTATTGATTTCGAGTATACGTTTAGCAGGAGGATCAGCTTCGGCTTATCGTTTAAATATTGATGGGGTTCCTGCTGATAGAGCCAATAACATTGCTATTTCAGGGAACGACAGCTTGTTTATTTTTGTTGAAGTTACTGTAGATCCTAACAATTCACTTTCCCCATTTTTAGTAAACGATTCCATTGAATTTATTACGAATGGGAATTTGCAATATGTACAATTAGTTGCCTATGGTCAAAATGCACATTATTTTAGGCCGGATACCCATATACCCGGTTATCCACCTTTTTCGGTAATTCCTTGTAATTCGGGAAATGAAGCACATTGGACCAACGATTTGCCCTATGTAATATTTGGCTATGCTGTTGTTGATAGCGGATGTATATTAAAAATTGATCCCGGTGTTCAAGTTCATTTTCACAAGGGAGGCGGATTGTGGGTGTATGAGGAAGGCGCCATTGAAGTTAACGGAACTAAAGATAATCCGGTAGTTTTTCAAGGCGATAGGCTCGAAAGTTTTTACAAAGAAGAAGCTGGTCAATGGGACAGAATTTGGATCAATGAAAATACTACTCGTAATAATGTCTTTAATTATGCCATTATAAAAAATGCTTTCATCGGAATTCAGGCCGAAATTCAACAAACACTTTCTACGAACAAACTTGTATTAAACAATACGATAATTCGTAACATGAATGGATTGGGCATTTACAGTACCGCCTATAACATTGATGCTACCAACGTAGTTATTGCAAATTGTGGGCAACAACTTTTAGGTTTAACTTTAGGTGGTACACATAATTTTACACATTGTACATTAGCCAATTATTGGACAGCCTCGCAACGACAGGATCCAGCTTTTGTGTTTACAAATTATGATTCTTTTCAAGCAATTGATTTAAATGCAAAGTTTACAAATTGTATATTGGATGGTAGCCAAGATGAGGAATTTGCTTTTGATTTTAGTAACACTAAATTGAGCAAGTATAAATTTATTAATTGCATGTTACGCACTCAAAAGCCGGCTAACGATACGGCTCATTATTTATCTCCATTTATTAACCAAGATGCTGTTTTTACAGATAAAACACTTAATGATTACCGTCTTACCTCAACCTCCTTTGCGATTGATAAAGGAACGAGTACAATTCCTTTTGTTGACAAAGACATTACTGATTACATTCGCACCCTTCCTGCCGATTTAGGAGCTTATGAGTTTCGATGAAAGTTGAGTTGCTTATTAAGCGCTATTTTCAGTTGAATCCTACTTATTGATTATAACTTCTAAAACTGAATTGATTTATTTATTGGAATTTTGTTTTGATCAACTAAACTTTTTTTGCTGTCAAAGTCAACAAAAGAAATTTTTTTGATTTGAAACTTTTTTTACCTGCCTGCGTAAAAATTACAAAACACAATTCAGTAACATGAGAACACTTTTCTGTTTAGCAGGTATCTTACTTCTTAGCAGCTTTAAAAAAGACAAAGCTCCGGTACGCGAATGGACCAGATACAGTATTGACTACGAAGATTTTAGAGCTTCAGCCGACAAAAAGAGCAATTTCGATGCAGTAACCGAATGTGGTATTAAATACGAAATGTATATTGAAGACGATAGCGCTTACATTCGTATTGTAGCTGTATTAAATCGTCACAAATCGTGGATAAAAGATAAATCACCGGAAGTATTGAACCACGAACAAGGTCATTTTAATATTTGTGAAAGAAGTGTGCGAATGTTTCGTAAACGCATTTATACTTACGAAGAACAATTAACACCTAAAAACATAGAGAATGTAATGAACCAATTGCTTGATGAAGCCACTGAATCGAATCGTTTGAATCAAAACATGTACGAAAATTCAGTTGAGGATGAACGAGTACAACAGTATTGGGATAAATTGATAGTTGAAGACATTGATAAATTAGAAGCTTACTCAGGTAGTTTGATTGTAATTGGGTTGAAAGATCAACAATTATCAAGCCTTAAATAAACTAGAAAGCTCAACAACATTGAATTGAAAAACCCGAAAAAAAAAGCCTGCGATTCAATAGAATTGCAGGCTTTTTTAGTATGAAGTACTAACTATGCTTCAGTAGCTGGTGTTTCGTCAGTAGCAACCGGCGCTGCTGCTTCTTCTTCAGCAGGTGGTGGTGTATTTTTAGCAAGAATTGCTTTAGCTTTCGCTTCTTTAACTGCAGATTCTGCTGCTAATCGCTTCTTCATTTCGTCTTGCTTACTGGCTTGAACTCTATTGGCCTTTCCGCTGATTTTTGATTCTTTTTCAGCTAACCACTTATCAAATTTAGCATCTGCTAATTCTTGAGTTAATGCACCTTTGTTTACCCCCTTTTGCAAGTGGTTTTTATACATTACTCCCTTGTAACTCAATATTGCTTTACAAGTATCTGTTGGCTGAGCACCATTTTGCAACCACTGAAGTGCTTTTTCAGTATCTAAATTAATTGTTGCTGGATTTGTAGTTGGGTTGTAGGTGCCAATGTTCTCTATAAACTTTCCGTCTCGAGGTGCACGACCATCCGCAATTACAATGTGGAAGTAGGCTTTGCCTTTCTTACCATGTCGTTGTAATCTAATTTTTGCTGGCATTGTTTAATTGTTTAATGATTATTTTTTAAAAATTGGACTGCGAAAGTACTATTTATTTTGTTGTGAGCCAAATGCCAACGCAAATTTTTTAGTCCTTTTTGCATGCGCTTAAATTTGCTTGCAATTAATACTATTTTTACCCTTCAAGTTTCACCCAATTTTACTATGTATTCGAAACGTTTACTTGCTGTATTTTGTTGTATTTGCTTTGTTTGTGTACTTGCCCTTGTTGGTGCACAGCGTACTGATCAAAAATTAAATTTTCATACGGCAAATGAACTTGGTGTATTAAAAAAACTCCTATCAGGTCCGATTGGACCCGGCGATTATTTTAGCACACATGCCCATTGCAAAAGCTGTCATGGTAAAGATAGTTTACTAGTTGCCAATATTGCTCCTAACGGAGAAGATATTAATGTAGTGGATGATTGGCAAGCAAGCATGATGGCGCTTTCGGCCAAAGACCCATTTTGGAGAGCCAAAGTAAGCCACGAAATTTTAGTAGATCCGGGACATACGCTTGAGTTACAAGATAATTGTACCTCTTGCCACGCTCCTATGGGCAATTACACGTCAAAATATAAGGGAAGCGCAGCACATTATACGATTGCTGCCTTGCAAGCAGACTCATTAGGCTTAGATGGTATTTCTTGTGTTGGTTGCCATGCAATTGCCGATAGCGCTCGTTTAGGTTCAGTTTTTTCGGGTATCCTACCCTATGATACAACACGCAACATTTATGGGCCTTATACTTTTCCGATGGCTGGCCCTATGTTGGTAAACAGCGGTTTTACGCCTAAATACAGTGCTCATCTAAATTTATCAAAAGCTTGTTCACCTTGTCATACGCTCATAAATAAAACAGTTGACTTAAACGGAAATTTCACCGGTGCCACTTTTGTCGAACAGGCCACTTATCAAGAATGGAATAATTCGAATTATTCAGCCGGTGGTATAACCTGTCAGAAATGCCACATGCCTGAAATTACAGGAGGTGTAATCATTGCTAACGATAATCCTTCTATCCCTTACCGAAGTCCCTTTAGTCAACACATTTTTGCAGGTGGCAATAACTTCATGCTCCAATTGATGAAGCAAAACAAAGTGCAATTGGGCATTGGTGCTGCCGATCGAATGTTTGATTCTACACTTCTAGCAACCAATCGTTTATTGCAAAAAAACACACTCGATATTCAGTTAATAACTGATAGTCTTACTAGCGATACAGCCTATTTTAAAGTGCAATTATTAAACAAAGCCGGACATAAGTTCCCTTCAGGATATCCATCACGTAGAGCAGTTGTTGAATTCACGGTTATGGATCCTAACAATGATACTATGTTTGCGTCAGGAAGATTCAATCCTGATTATACTGTGCACGGTGAAAATGCTGCCTTTGAAACACATCATGAAGTTATTTCTCAAAGTCAGCATTCACAAATTTATGAGCTAGTGATGGGTGATGTTAATCAACAACCTACCACTGTTGCTGAGCGCGCAGCCTTTTTATTAAAGGATAACCGACTTCCTCCGCAAGGATTTGCCAGTAACCATTTAAGTTACGATACTGCTAAAATTTCGCAAGATGCAATTGCAGATGAAAACTTTAATAAAATTAACCAAGTGGAAGGTAGTGGATCTGACATTATTTATTACAGGGTGCCTATTAGCGGTATTAGTGGTAACATTAAAGTATTTGCAAAAATTTGGTATCAATCAGTGCCTCCGAAATGGTTAAACGAAATGTTTGCATTTACTAGTGCTGAAATTGATTCGTTTAAACAACTGTATCAAGCAAGTACTAAAATCCCTGTGTTGATAGCAGCGGATAGCATACTTCAAATTTCACTACGTAATTCAACCGATTTGAAAAATGAGGCAAGCATCAAAGTTTGGCCAAGCATCAGCAATGGTAGTGTGTTTGTTCAGTTAAATGCAGCGGATGAATTAAAAGAAATTTATGTTTACAGCAGCAATGGGAAGCTTGAAAAAATTATGAATATAGACACACCTACAAAATACCTTCAGGTAGTTTTACCAAGTACCAGCGGAGTTTATTTCTTAAATATAAGAACCCGAAAAATGAGCTTGGTTAAAAAAGTTTATCGAGAGTAATTGAATAAAATTTAATCAATTTTTCATTCTAGTTAGCTTTATCAAAATAAACAACAAAGCACACAAAGGATGCACAAAGTTCACTAAAAACAATGCTCTATTTTAAGACTTTTGTTTCTGTTGTAGTAGAAGAGAAAAGTAACTGAAAATGGGTAATAAAAAAGCGCATTAAAGCTAACAAGGTGACAAGCTTACTTTACTTCTTGCATTAGTTTTTTTACCAGCGGAGAAATAGCAATCATCACAATTCCTGCTACCAAAGCATATACAGCTAACTGTTTGTAACCATCGGTATAAGCAATAAGCTTTTCAGTAAGGCTAGCATTTTCGCTGGCAAGGCTCATTCCTGCACCTAATATACCGGCAACGTATTGACCGTAAGCACTCGCTAAAAACCACATACCCATCATAACACCTTGTAAAGGTTTGGGCGATAATTTGGTCATAATTGATAAACCTATGGGCGATAAACAAAGTTCACCAAAGGTGATAATAAAATACGCGAGTGTAAAAATATCAAGTGAAGTAACACCTTCTTCGTTGGCAAAAAAACGAGTGCTATAAAACACATAAAAAGCTAGAGCCAGAAACAAAAATCCTAAGCCGAATTTTACAACTGTATTAGGTTCGGCCTTTTTCGCATTCATCCAAACCCAAAGTAATCCAAGTAATGGCGCAAAAATAATGACAAACAAACTGTTGGCTGCATTATTCACACCGTTGGGATCGAGCTTCACTCCTAAAACAGTATCGGTTAAATTTCCGGCTGCAAACAAACTTAATGAGCCACCGCTTTGCTCAAAAAATGCCCAAAACAAAATGGAAAAAACTATGAAGACTAAAGCTGCCAGTAATTTTTTTTGTTCAGCTTTTGAAAATTTGGTCATCTCATAAAAAATATAAATCAAGGTACATGGGCCTATGGTGTACATAAAATAATCGGTGTATTCGGTTTTGGCAACCATCACCATTATAATAGGTATTAGCAACAATGAACCAATGTATATTAAGTACTCATACCATTTTTTAGTATTGCCATTTTCATCTGCCTTCAGCGGAGAAAGTCCGATTGGACCTAAACTACGTTGGGTAAAAACAAAAGTGAGCAAACTAATGGTCATTACAATTGCTGCTAATCCAAAGGCTAAATTCCAGGAATAACTTTTTGCTATGGTGATGCAGGCATAGCCTCCCAAAAGCGCACCCACGTTGATACCTGAATAAAAAAGTGAGAAGCCCGCATCGCGTCGACTATCATTCGTTTTGTACAAGGTTCCCACCATGGTTGAAATATTGGGTTTAAAAAAACCGGTACCAATAATGGAAAAACTCAATCCTAAAAAGAAATATTGATGTGGGTCAAAAGCCAAAATACAACTTCCGGTAATCATCAAAATACCTCCCCAAAATAGTGACTTGCGAAAGCCTAATATTTTGTCGGCAAACAAACCACCAATGAATGTAAATGCATACACAAAAGCCTGTGTTGCTCCATATTGCAAATTCGCAACATCGTCTTTCATCATTAGTTGGCTCACCATAAATACGGTGAGCATTCCGCGCATTCCGTAAAAGCAAAAACGCTCCCACATTTCGCTAAAAAATAAATACCACAATTGTTTTGGGTATTTTCCTGAAAAGGATTGTATTTGCTCTAGACTCTGTGTTTCGTGCATGTTTACGGATTTAAATGTTGCTCTAAAAAAGCAAACCGTAGACTATTAATGTCAACGGTTTGCTCAATTTATTGAATGAATCTTAATTTATTTTACGCCGTGCATTCTTTTTTCTAACCACTTGTACATACCAAATAGCAGTAAGGCAGCCACACCGCTTAAGCCAATAAATACGCAGAAGAATGTAAATAGATTGTTAATTTCAATTCCTAAAAAGGTTGGTATTGCAGCAGCAGCTTCGGCCGGGCTTTCGCCAGCACCCGGAGGAATCAATGCAGATAAAGTACCTGCAAATTTATTGGCAACGGCATTTGCTAAAAACCAAGTACCCATTAGTAAAGATGAAAAGCGCAAGGGGGCCAACTTGCTAACCATACTTAAACCAATTGGCGAAAGGCTTAATTCGCCAATGGTATGAATTATATACAAGGCAACTAACCACCACATACTAATTTTAGTTTGCGAATCAACACCGTGTACACCGTATGCAATAACAACATATCCTAAGGCAACTAAAGCTAAACCAAATGCCATTTTCATTGGTGAAGATGGCTCCATATTTCTACCATGTAGGAAGTTCCAGAAACCACTCATCATTGGAGCAAGAATTATGATTGCCAAAGGATTGATGGATTGAAACCAAGAAGCCGGCATTTCCCAGGAACCGATGTGACGGTTGGTTTGAGCATCGGCAAATAATGTTAAAGAAGCACCTGCTTGTTCAAAACAAGCCCAGAAGAAGATTACAAAAAAGGCTAAAATAAAAATTACAGAAATGCGCTGCTTTTCATCACTCACCAATGTTTTATCGCTGTATATAATTAATGGCATTACAATGATGGATGCATAAATTAAGTAGGCAATAATGTCAAAATCGACATGAAACATGGTTTTGAAATTGAGTAAGAAAAATATCAAGCCTACTGTTCCAACAATAATTGCAGTTGTTTTAAGATCCATTTTAGCTTTTGGCATTCCTACTGCTTCACCATCGGGAGTTTTGAGCAATTTATTTTTCAATACTTCAAAAGAAATCACACTGATGATCATTCCTATACAAGCAGCCAAAAAGCCCCATTTGAAATCGTGAATATTTCCGGTATCACCCAAACTTCCACAAACCAACGGTGAAAAGAAAGCACCTAAATTGATACCCATGTAAAAAATTGTAAATGCACCATCAATGCGGTGATCACCCTTTGGGTAGAGCTGACCAACCATGGTTGAAATATTTGGTTTAAAGAAACCGTTTCCGATAATTAAAAAAGTTAATCCTGCCCACATGATCGAAATTGAAGAAGCATTTTGAACACCATCGGTTACTGCGTTTCCGCTCATGAATAATAAAAATTGACCTACTGCCATCATGATCCCTCCAATGAAAATACTTTTTCGATTTCCCCAGTATTTATCAGCGATGTATCCTCCTAATAAAGGAGTTAAATAAACCAATCCTGTAAAACTTCCAAATATATTTGATGAGGTTGCACTGTCCATAAACAGGGCCTTTGTCATAAATAAAATAAAAATAGCTCGCATGCCGTAGTAACTGAAACGCTCCCACATTTCAGTAAAAAACAATAAATACAATCCCTTGGGATGTCCAGTTTGGTTTGTTTGGTTCATAGAGTTAATGATTAGTGTTTGGCGAATATAACAAAATTGTGAAATACAAAATGAGGCTTCATTTCAGCTAAGAAATGAAAGCAACAATATTCGTTTATGTTGATTACTATTCAACCATAAATATTGCTCACTTATCGCAAATTTTAACTCATTACGACTAAATTTTTATCCTTCAAAACTTTAGTACGTATATTTGACTGTAACTCAAAATTTATAACCATCAAAATCATTAAAATGCGTATTAACTTGTATTGATTTAGTTCATCTTAAATAACTAAAATTAATATTGTTACAGCTTTTGACGAAAATCTAATCTATACTTATGAAAAAAATAGTACATACTTTAGCCTGTATTGCAGCGCTCTTTATGACCCAACTGAGCAATGCTGATCCTTACTATAACTGGACAAAACAACTAGGTGATGCAGGGGTAAATAGTGATGTTGGAAAAGCCATTTACAGCGACCAGAATGGCAATGTTTACTTAACCGGATATTTTAAAGGAGCCGTAGATTTTGATCCGGGCACCGGTGTAAGTATGCTAAATGCAGGTGGAACTGCTGAAAATATTTTCTTTGCTAAATATACTTCTAATGGAAAATTAAGTTGGGCAAAACAAATTGGTGATGCCAATAAAAGTGTTGGTTTGGCTATTCAAACCGACGATACAGGGAATGTATATTTGCTTTCAAATTTTGAATTAAGTTTAAGTTTAGACTATGACCCCGGAACCGGCACATCGCTAATGGCCGGTCAAGGTTACAAAACAATAGTGTTGTCTAAATACACATCGAACGGTGATTATGTTTGGTCAAAATCAATTAATGGAAATGCCGATAATTATGCGCATAGTATGCGTTTGGATGAAGCTGGAAATATTTTTATTGCAGGTCGATTTGATGGAAGTACCGACTTTGATCCAAGCGGTGCTACTGCTACTTTAACTTCACTTGGAACCTATAACGGTTTTTTTGCTAAATATACCAATCAAGGAAATTATATGTGGGCGAATCAGCTTTCGGGTGTGATTAGTGGTGAAGTTGATATTAATGATTTGACACTGGATAACTTGGGTAATTTATACCTCACCGGTAACTACAAAACCAGTTGTGATTTTGATCCAAGTCCTGCAACCACTATCAGAAGCAATGATGGTAATTCAGATTTTTATGTTGGAAAATATACTGAAAATGGAGTGCTATTATGGGCAATTGCTTTAGATGGAACGAACGATGATTACGCCCGTTCAATTGCTGTAGATGCCAATTATAACGTATATGTTGCGGGAACGTTTATGGATAGTTTAGATACAGATCCAACAGCTACGGATCATTTTGTAGTTTCTTCAACACCGGGAAATCAGGATTATTTTGTTGCCCAATACAATTCGCTGGGCGGCATCAATTGGGCATTAGGTGTAGGAAACGGACAAGTTGCTACTTGTAATTCACTTAAAATAGATGGCAATAACACCGTTTACTTAACAGGCAGTTTTTCGGGAACAATGGATTTTGATCCAAGTGCGAATACTTCTATAGTATCAGCTGTTGCCGGATCAGATATTTACCTTTCTGTGTACGATTCTTATGGCGCTTTTATATGGGCTAAAAATATTGGTGGCAATGCAAACGACGAAGGGTTGGACATGTATCTTGATGATTATGCACGAATATACATGACCGGTTATTTTGGCGATGTTGTTGATTTTGATTTAAGCAGTGACACGGTGGAGTTAATGGGTGGATTAGCGGATATTTTTATGCTTAAATACTCACAGGATCATCCGATAGTGCTTGATAAACCATACGACAAAGCTACCTGGTTGGTTGGTGCAAGTTACCCTATCAGCTGGACAAGTTCGGGAATTGATAGTGTGAAAATTGAACGACTTGAAAATGGACAAACAAACTGGGAATTACTTAGCATTGAAGGTGCAAATGCAAGTCCATTTACTTACAATTTATTAATTAGCAATCCGCTTGGTGATTACAAAATTCGAGTTTCAGATGTGGATAACAAAACTGTTAAATACACCAACGAAATTCGTGTGAAGTTCAATCCACAATTCAATTATCCATTGGGTAACGAGCAATTGGCGGGCGACTCAATCATTACTGTAAAATGGCTAGCAGTAGGAAGTACAGCCCCTTACTTTGATTTAAAGTATTCGCTAAATGGTGGTGCAAATTGGTTTGTTATGCGCGATAGTGTGCAAACATTTTTTGATACTGATAGTAGTTTTTATATTGGAAATTACAATTGGAAAATTCCAAGTAATACTCCTACTAACAATGCTAAAATTGGAATTTTTCCGGTTAATCAAACAGTACCACTTTTAGCTTCAAATAGCTTTACATTATTGGCTGCAAATCCTACCAGTTTTACACTGTTATCTCCTAATGGTGGTGAGACTCTTGAACGTAAGCGGCATCATTTTATTACCTGGACCGGCGTTAACATGCCACCGGTAGTTGTATTGAGTTATACGCTTGATGGACTCATTTATTCAACAATTGATACAATTGCCAATGTTGGCTATTACGACTGGCGAGTTCGTGATACTGTATCGAATAATTGTTTCATAAAAATTTCGAACTTGTTAGGAAGTATTACAGATGAAAGTGATGCGGCATTTGAAATAGTAAATTCTTCAGGCGATGAAGCGGAATTGCTTGCCCCGCAACTTAATGATTTATGGTGTGCGGGTACCCAACAATATATTCTATGGACTACCAATGTATCAACAAAAATAGTTCTGGAATACACAAACGGATCGGGTGGTTGGAATTTAATAGACACGGTTGATGCCGCGAATAATATGTATTATTGGACCATACCTTCGGTACTTACAACTTCGGCACGTGTTAGAGTAAGTCCTGCAGATGGATCAGGATCCAATTTAAGTACAACCGATAAATTTACTATTTGTGCCAATTCAGCTTCAGTTGAATTGCTGTCTCCAAACGGTGGTAACGCTTATTTTCCAGGCTGTTATATTACGATTGATTGGTTGACTAATAAAATTAATTCGGTTAGTTTACTTTATACTATTGATAATGGAATTCATTGGAATGTTATTGATTCAAATTTAATTCAAAGTCCGTATTGTTGGTTCGTTCCTGATAGCACCTCCACACTATGTAAAATAAAAGTGCAAGCTACTTTTGCCACGAATGTGGAAGATGAAAGTGATGCTGTTTTTGAAATTAAAAATCCCTTTGTTGGAACAACACCTTCTCTTCTTACTTCAAATTTGAGTGTAGCACCTTGTGTAAATGATACCTTTTTACTTGCTTATACTGTGAGTGGTGGAACCTTTGATACAAGCAATGTATTTTTAGTACAATTATCCGATAGTAGTGGGAATTTTACCGGGGCAATAAGGGTGTTGGGAACTTTAAAAGATTCGGTAAGTAATTCAATATCCTGTCTACTACCGTCCGGTATTAAAAACAGTGCCTTATATCAACTGCGTGTTGTAGCTAATAATCCACCTGTTATTGGTTCTGCAAATTCAGCATTTACAATTGACCAGCCTCTATTTAATTTTGCAGATACAACTTTTTACCGCTACTTACCTTCAGCCAGTGTGGCGTTTCCAACAATTGGAAACCTGCCCATTGGTTCGAGTATAGAATGGGATTTTGGTGATGGCTCCACCTCATCGGCATTGCAACCTACTTATTCATATTCACAGCCCGGCATTTACGATGTAAGTGTAAAAGTTACCAATACTGCAGGTTGTAGCACTAAACAAATTCATAAAAAGTATGTAAGGGTGGATAAAAAATTTCCTAACCGAAAATTAGATCCTAATAATACCACTACCATTACCGGTATTTCATTTAGAAACGATAGTACCGGTACAATTGCTTTTTCGGATGGTGCTGTGAAATTTACAAACGACTATGGAACAAACTGGTATTCGGTGCAACCTAGTGGTATACAGGATGTGAAAGCGGTTAAAGTAAAAAGTAATTCAGAATGGATAGTAGTAGGCGGTAATGGTGGAGTACGAAAAACTTTGAATCGCGGATTAAGTTGGGACACCGTAACTTTTGCAGGAAATGTTACTCCCAACGTACGATTAAATGCAGTTGATTTTTCAACTACCACGAGTGGCTATATTGCTGGTGATAGTGGAAAAGTGTTTCGCTTTTTTAATGGCAAATTTAATCCGGCTCCACAATTTACACATGCAAATTTATATACAGTTTACGATGATGGTTCAACTGCATTTGTTGCGGGCGATAGTGGGAAAATAGTAAAACGAAGTGCCGGAATTTGGACGCATAAAAATTCTGGATTAACGTCTGCAATACGTTGCCTTGTATTTGCCCCTAGTGCCTCTTCTAAAGGATATGCTGTGAGCGATGAAGGCAAAATAATTCAAAGCTCCGATAACGGTGATACCTGGACTATGTCGCTTTCCGGTGTTGATATCGACTTTAGTAGTGTAGCTTGCTCAGAAGCGGGAGATAGTGTTTGGGCTGTGGGAACAAATGGAATTATTTACCAGAGTTTGGATAATGGAAACAGTTGGGAACGTTTTTCAATTGGTACAACCAATAATACCACCAATGTAAAAGTTAAAAAGGATAAAGGATATTTGAGCGGAAGTTCAGGCACATTGCGCACCTTTAATCCGGTTAACAATCAATTATCGGTGGGCATTAAGTGGATTGCTGCCGAAGTAAATAACGCTACCTTGTTGTATCCCAATCCAAGTAATTCGCACTTTTTATTTAGTGTAAAAAGTGCTCGTGAATCACACTTGAAAGTATGTTTAAAAGATATTAACGGCAAGGATATTTCTGTGTTATGCAATCAACGAGTTTCAGGAAATTATTCACAAGTAGTAGATGTTTCAGTGCTTAAATCAGGAATCTATTTTGTGCATTTTACTAGTGATACTAATACTACCATAAAGAAAATTGTAATTGCTCATTAATTTTTTAGAACATAATATCCGGGAGTTCAATGCTTGGTTATTTATACAAATACAAAACAAAAGCCTAGTACAAACTAGGCTTTTTTGTATTGAAGAGGCGGGTGTAAATTGATAACCTTTTTTAAAAATCTTTCAGAAAGCCTATCTTCGCAAGCTGTATCTATACTGTGTGAAAAAAAAGCAGCTCACTATACTCTTTAGTGTTTTATTGAATTTTGGCTTATTCGCCCAAAACTCACCTTATGCTTCCGATAGCAATTCCTATTATTGGAAAAACCGAAAACCATATGCCGGTTATTGGCAACAAGATGTAAATTATACCATTAAAGCCACAGTTGATGAAGTTACCAACATAATCGACGGTTCAGAAACTTTAGTATATACCAATAATTCGCCGGATGAATTGCGTATCGTGTATTTTCATTTGTATCAAAATGCATTTCAACCCGATTCCTATTTTGATAAACTACAACTTGCCAATGGAGTAAAGGCAAATTGGCGTAATTACGAAGCGCAAAAACTTGGAACTATCATTTCAAAATTACAACAAAACGGAGTAGATTTAAAATCGGAACTCAATAATACTGTCTTAAAAGTTTACTTGAATACTCCAATAAAATCAGGTGAAAGCACCAAATTTGAAATCGATTTTATAACCCATTTTGGAGACGGTGCTGTACGGCGAAGAATGAAAATTGTAAATTCCTTTGGAACTAAACTCTATAATGGAAATCATTTTTATCCGCGCATTTCAGTATATGACCGGAAATTTGGTTGGGATACTAACCAACATTTAAACAGAGAATTTTACGGAGATTTTGGAAGTTTTACAGTTGAACTGAATTTTGCAGCTAACTATATTGTAGAAGCTACCGGTGAATTACAAAACGAATCAGAGGTTTTGCCAGATAGTTTGAGAAAAAAACTAGATATTAAAAATTTTAATCGTAAACCTTGGAACAGTAAGCCTTCCGTAATAATTCCTTACGATCCATTACAGCGCAAAATATGGAAATACAAAGCCATTAATGTACACGATTTTGCTTTTACTGCGAGTCCTACTTATCGTTTAGGCGAAACTTACTGGAATGGAATACGTGTTGTAGCTGCAGTTCAAGAACCTCATGCTGCTCATTGGCAAAACGCTGCGGAATATGCTGCCAAAATTATCGAAAGTAATTCACGTACAATTGGAATGTATGCCTATCCTAAAATGGTGGTTGCTGATGCAAACGATGGAATGGAATTTCCCATGCTTACGCTCGATGGAGGCTATGATCCAAATTACCGGCAACTGTTCTCCCATGAAATAGGCCATAACTGGTTTTTTGCCATGATTGGAAATAATGAAACTTATCGAGCGGCTTTGGATGAAGGGTTTACACAGTTTTTAACTGCCTGGGCATTGATTGACATAGATGGCGATACTTTGGTGGAACAAGCACCTGCATCGAACTATGTAAAAAAACACAGTTCTCCTACCCTTGCAATTTATGAACGCGTTTATAAAAGCTATATGCGCGATGCAATCGAAAATAATACGCGACAACTCAATACCCATTCCGACGACTTCAATGGAGCTTTGCATCAGGGAGGGGGTTACCGAGAGGTGTATTATAAAACCGGAAGCATGTTGTACAATTTACAATATGTTTTGGGCGATAGTTTATTTTTGGCTGCCTTACAACATTATTTTAATCAATGGAAAATAGCGCATCCTTATATAGAAGATTTTAGAAATTCGATTATCGAATTTACCCATGTTGATTTGAATTGGTTTTTTGATGAGTGGATAGAAACAACCAAAACAATTGATTATTCAATAAAGTCGATTAAAAAATCAAGTATAAAAAATGAGTATTACATCCGCTTTAAGCGAAACGAAGAAGCTCAAATGCCTATTGATTTTACGGTGTATTCTAAAACACATAAAAAATACGATTTCCATATTCCTAACACTTGGTTTGTGAAAGCTACTAAAGCTGAGGTTTTACCTAGTTGGATTGGATGGGGAAAAAAACTCAATACCACCTATGTGGCCAAGGTTAAAATACCCGGTGGAATTAAAAAGGTGGAAATTGACCCAACACATCGTTTGGCCGATTTTAACATGCTCAACAATAGCTCAAAATTCCCGATTCAGGTACAATTCGATCATCAAATCATCAATGATCCGGTTTGGGAAAAGTATGAATTGTATTACCGACCTGACCTTTGGTACAACGCTGTAGATGGTATTAAAGCAGGCATACATTTAAATGGAAACTACCTCAACCAGAAACATATTTTTGATGCTAATTTATGGTACAACACCCGTTTGGGAATGCAATACGATGGAAAATATAAAGAGACGCAACATCCTATTTCATTTCGAATAAATTACAAAACAGCCTTGCGTAAACTTGCCAATCGATTGAATTTAGTAGCTAATGTGAAATATTTAGATGGTTTACAACAGTTACTCGGTGGAATTGAAAAATACAGTAGTTCAGAAAAAACTCGATTTTTTTTACATTACAAAAGTATGTTTCGCTCTGATAGCAGTGAGTTAGCTTATTTGATTTTACCCGACGAATGGCAAACTTCAAAATACAACAACAGTATAAACTTGGGAATTAATCACAGTTATACCTACCTCAAAAGCTCTGGTATATTTAGCTTAAGTGCACGTAGCTCAGCCTTTACAAAATCCTATACCTATAGTACACTTAATTTCACAACTACTAATAAAGTAAACTTTGGAAAATTTAGCTTAAGTAGTCGGCTTTTTATTCAATACACTGCAGGGAATTCGGTACCTAATGAGTCTGCCCTTTACTTATCGGGTGCTAATCCTGAAGAAATGATGGACAATAAATTTGTTCGTTCAAGTGGTTTTTTTCCAAATGAATGGCTAGGATATGGAGAAAGCTTCAATCACTTTCATTACGGTGGTGGCTTAAATTTAAGAGGTTATTCGGGCTACATACCTGTGTTAAATACTACGCAAAAATATCAGCGAAAAATTTACAAAGGTAAAAGTGGGGCATCGCTCAATACTGAATTAAGCTTTGTTCGATTGTTTGCTACCCCTCCATCAAAAATTAAAAATTATGTAGGAATGGATTTGTATCTCTTTGGTGATGCAGGTGTTATTGATTACAGCGGTGATTCGGGCGAACTCCTTTTTTCGGACATACGTTGTGATGCCGGTTTGGGAGTGGCTTTGAAAATAAAAAAATGGGGAGTATTAGAGAAACCCTCTCCGCTAGTTATACGATTTGATATGCCTTTTTTTGTGAATCGTCCTTCTTATGTTGACGATGACTTTTTAAAGTTTAGATGGTTGGTCGGCATTAGCAGGGCTTTTTAACTAACCTTGTTTCGTTTGGCTATTTAATTAGCAGTAATTTAAGAACTTCGCTTTTGTTTGCTTGCGTTACACGTAAAAGGTAATAGGCGCTAAGGAGACCGGTTGTTTCCACTTGAATCAATTGACCATCGCTTCCATTAACTGAATAAAACTTACTAAATTCTACATTACCAGCTAAATCGATTAGTTCTAATTTTACTTTATCGTCCTTAGTACTTTTAATTTGTACACTGATAAAATTGTTGGACGGATTTGGAAAAGCGCTGACCCAAAAAGGCTGGTTGGTAGCATTCACCAGTGCATTTATCCAGCCGGGGTTGTTCGTTAATAAGGTAGTTTGTCCAAAATATTCCGATAATAAAATTATACTATCCTTACACAGCAGCATCTTTTGCCCCCATTGATCGGGCCTGTAAAATTCCATGGAATGACGGTAATAGCCTTGGGGGATCAAACTCGATTTTGACAAAGCAAACAATCCTTCCTCCTGATAATCGAGATATAAACCAAAGGCATCCACTGCAATAAATTTGGGATTGGGTATTGGAAGCGTATATGAACTAATAAAATTAAGTTGATTGCTACCATTGTAGTAATATTTTCTAAAACCGGGCAAAAAACCTTTTACATTCACATATACAGTATCCTGATAATAGGCGATGGCGGAAACATTTTGCAATGCAAGCGGCAAATTTACTATCATGCTACGTGTAACTAAATCATATATTTGAATAGAACCGTTGTTGGCAATAAATAATTTACCGGCATCATTGACTACTATATCATTTACCTGGGCTGCAACAAACTGCGTATCGATGTAAGGTTGAATCGGGTTGCTCACGTCAAGTATGCAAATTTTTTTCTGACTTAGTGAGGGAACTTCAATATTTATGGCCTTGTTGTTCCATACTTGTGCATCGAGCCAATCGGAAGTTGTAGGCAAAGGATTAATATCTAGTGCTGCCAGCTGATTTAATGTTTGACTGTCATACACTCTAAAATCGGCACCTGTATAAAAATATCCATAAATGTAATTTCCATTTTCTGAAAAACTTACACCATAACAAAAACCTTGTGCATTGCTGGTGTCGAGCAGTACTGGTTGGGTTAATGAATCAATATTAAATAGTTTAAATCCATAACCCTCGTTGGCAACTACTAATCTGTTTTTATGCTTATCAGCAGAAGTATTCCAACCTCCGGTAAGTGTATTTCCTTCGTCTTGTTCGTTATAAATATCCGTAATATCAAGGGTTTTTATACCATACCATTCAGAGGCCACATACATTTTATGATTATTAATAGCTAAATCAAAATGCCATAAACCTGCATATATATCTGTTAGTTTATGCTCAGTAGCCGGCACAGAGGCATCGTACACCAACACATTTCCTGTTAATGGAAATGGGCTACTTGTGTTATATGCAGCAACACTGGCAATGTACAAGGTATCGTTAATAATTACCCCTCTTTGTGGCTGTGCTACAGATAGGTAGGTAATACCTTTTATGGTATCTATAAAATTGATTTGTGGCAAAGTTGGATTTGCAATGGAAAGCGAATAAAATAATCCACGAGGGTCGGTATTAAACCATGATTCGGTGCCACCTAAGACATGCAACAAATCGGTATTTTGTCCGAATAGTACATCTTCGGGGTCACAATAATTTTGTTGGTAAAAAAAGTAGGAACTTAATGTAGCTGCATTCAGCAAATGAATGCCGGTTTGTGCATTGGTACCATAAGCAGTGGTATAGGCAAGATAATTTTCTTTTACATCACAACCTCGTACCAATGAATTACCCGATTGATAAGCAAATTTATGATTCAAGATTAGGCTGTTTCCATTGATTAAAAAAAGTGCCATTTTAGACTTATAGGAAACGAAAATGCTGTCGCCTTTAAAAGCCAAATCGTAAGCCGCTTCGTTCAAACTATCGGGTAAGTACTCATCGAGTAGCACCGGTAATGTTGGGATAGCAATGTCCCACATACTTATGCCGGCATGATTAGCTGCAATAAACAATCGATTCCCTTTTATCTTAATGGACGCTATGTTACTGGAAAAACGATGTTCGAAGTTTAGCGTAAAGGGCGGCAAAGCAGTGGAAGCATATACCTGTAATGTGTTTCCAGCCCCTGCATATATATAACCGTTAGCTGCATCAATAGCATAGCAGGCGGCTCCCTTGGTTGATGATAAATAATGTAAGCTATTTTGTGATTTGCCGGGGATACAAAGTGAAAGCGAACACAGACAAAAAAATAGCGTTATTTTTCTTTTCATTAGTGATAATAATACAGTCACTAAAATTAAAAAAAAATAACGCTACCTGCTTGAGTACTAGTTAAAATACTCTTTCATACGTTCAAAAAAGCTCTTGTCTTTATTAGAAGGACGAGGTTTGAAGTTTTCAGAATGTGCCAATTGCTCCATAATTTTTCGTTCTTCTTTGCTTAAATGCTGCGGTGTCCACACATTTACATTCACCAACAAATCGCCTTTTTGATAACTGTTGAGTTCAGGTAAACCTTTGCCACGTAAACGTAAAATTTTATTGGCATGTGTACCAGCATCAATTTTAATTTTGGCTTTTCCTTCAATAGTAGGTACTTCAACAGTAGTTCCTAAAGCGGCATCTGCAAAACTGATGTATTGTTCGAAGTGCAAATTATTACCTTCTCGTTTTAAAAATGGGTGTTCTTCTTCTTCAATCACCACCAACAAATCGCCGGCAACTCCGCCTCTTGCAGCGGCATTACCTCTACCGCTAACGCTTAATTGCATTCCTTCGGCAACACCTGCCGGAATTTTTATTGCAATGGTATCTTCCGCTTTAACAATTCCATCGCCAAAGCAAGTTTTGCATTTATCGCTTATTATTTGACCTTCACCACCACAAGACGGACAAGTAGAGCTGGTTTGCATTTGTCCCAAAATGGTATTCATCACACGGGTGGTTTGTCCGCTTCCACGGCAAGTGCTACAAGTATGAAAAGCGGAAGCATTTTGTGCCCCGGTTCCTTTACAACTGTTGCAAGAAACAAATTTATTTACTTTAATTTTTTTCTCAATTCCGTGCGCTATTTCTTCAAGGTTAAGTTTAACCTTGATGCGTAAATTGCTTCCTCTATTTACCCTTTTACCTCCTCTTGAACCACCGCCAAAGCTACTTCCAAAAACATCCCCAAAATTGCTGAAGATGTCCTCCATGTTCATTCCTCCAAAACCACCATATCCCCCGCCGCCACCAGCACCCATGCCTGAGTGTCCAAATTGGTCGTAACGGCTTTTCTTTTCAGGATTGCTGAGCACATCGTAAGCCTCGGCAGCTTCCTTAAATTTTTCTTCTGCAGCCTTATCTCCCGGATTTTTGTCGGGGTGATATTTCATGGCAAGTTTGCGGTATGACTTTTTTATTTCCTGTTCGTCGGCACCTTTTGCAACACCTAATATTTCGTAATAATCTCTTTTTGCCATAATTAATTTACTTGTTCTTTATCAAAAAATTAAGCACCAACAACCACTTTCGCAAAACGTATTACTTTTCCGTTAAGCAAATATCCCTTTTCAAGTTCGTCAATCACCTTTCCTTTTAATGCTTCTTCAGGAGCAGCAATATTGGTAATTGCTTCATGAAAATCGGCATCAAATGCTTGTCCTTTGCTTTCCATTTCACTTAAGCCTTTTTGTTGAAGGGTATTTTTAAATTTTTGAAAAATCAACACCATTCCCTCTTTTACAGCCTGCACATCGGCTGCATTTTCGGCTGCTTTAATTCCTCGTTCAAAATCATCTAACAAGGGTAAAATTGTTTTAAAAATATCTTCGCCGGCGGTTTTACTTAATTCAATTTTTTCGCGGGCTGTGCGCTTTCGGTAATTATCAAATTCGCTGTATAAGCGCAAAAATTTATCGTTTGCTTCACTCAATTTTTCTGACAAAACTTCCTCTTCTGTCGCAGTTGATTCGGGTAATTTTTGTTCATTTAAATCTGTTTCATCTTGATTAGGTTCAGTAACAGGTACAGCATCGTTTGCATTTTCGGCCACATTCTCTTTCGTATCGCTCATTTTAAAAATATTTTTCAGTTTTTTTTTCATCCGCTTTTTCAAAAATACAACCACTTTGATTTGTACGTCAAAATGACATTTTTTTTAAGGAGTGCAAAGATAGTATTATAGGGCTTTAAGCATAATTGAAAGCTCATTTTTTTTTAGAATAAAACTCGCTTTACCAGTAGCTTGTGCAATTGTGGTTATTTAAAACTAAAAAGACCCTGCAAAAGAGAGTGACAATTTTAACTTTTCCTTTTAGAAATAGCTAATAAAGGCAGTGAATTATGTTGAGAGAGGTTGCTTTTTTTAAGAGATAAAACCTTAAACATAGGATGTTTTCTTTAAATGATTAAAACACACCAGTCTGAAGACTGGCGCGAGTGACAGCGAGTGAACCTTGCTCAAATTAATAGCAAAGCGCCTTTTTTTTACTATCTTTGTTAGGGCTTATTTTTCTGGAATTAATGAAAAGATTCTATATTCTCTACATCGTTACATTTGTTATTTTGTTTTCATCAGTATATTCTCAAAACCTTGTTCCTAATGGAAGTTTTGAAATTTTTACGCAGTGTCCAGCAAATGGGGATAAAATATATTATGCTACAGAGTGGTTTCAACCAACTAAATACCCAGGAGGGTATAATATAAATCAGTCAAGTAGTACAGATTACTACAATTCTTGCGCAGGTAATAGTCCTTATACTTCAATACCTAAGAATTTTTGGGGCTATCAAAACACGGCTAATGGCAATGCGTATATAGGCATGGTTTATTTTCACATTGCGGGTAATTATCGTGAGTACGCTGAAGTTAAATTAACAGAGAATTTAGTAGCGGGGAGAAAATATCACCTTAATTATTATATCTCATTAATAGATGGTCAGAGTACGCAACTAACCAGTTTGATGCTTATTTTTCACAAGATAGTCTAATAGATACATCCTGGCATGAACGCATAAATTTAGTTCCTCAAGTAATCAATACTAATCAAACAATTGTATCGGATACAATGAATTGGACTCAAATTTCTGAAAGCTATATTGCTGTCGGTGGTGAAAATTTTTTGACCCTTGGCAATTTTCATCATCAGACCTTAACGGACACTATACATGTCAACCCATCACTTCAAAGTGATTACTTTGCATATTATTATATTGATAATGTAAGCCTAGTAGAGGATTCTTCAACAGGAATTAATGAATTTGAGAATGCTGATTTTGAAGTATTTCCTAATCCTGCCAGTAAAGTCATTAACATAAGTTCAAAGCAGATTATTGAAGAAGTAAACCTGATGGATATTCGGAGCAAGTCTGTTTTGCAGCTTAAATTCCTAAAAGAAAACGCCACAATAGATTTATCACAATTGGATGGTGGAATTTACATAGTGAAATGTAAGTTTATGAATGGGGAAGTGGTTTATAAGAAAATTGTTGTGCAGCATTGATAAAATTGAAATAATTAAAACCCTCACTCGCGCCAGTCTTCAGACTGGTGTGTTTTAATCAGTAAAAATTTTAATCGGAGACCAATACAAGCTATTTCAATTTAGTAATTCAATTGATAAATAGCCTTTACCTCCGGCATAATCAATTGCACTGCTGTAAACATATTCTTCAGGTTGAAAAACAAATCCAGCCTCAACAGGATTATTGTGTAAATAATTAAGTCGTACCTCAATCATCCTATTATCAGTTAATTCAATTGGATGATTATCATGTTGCCAAAATTGATATTTTGTAGTATTTGACTTAAACCTTCCACTTTCTTCAAACAATTTCAATAACCATACTTTTCGACTTTCACACGGGTTATTCATTATTGCACCAATAATTTTAAATGCTGTAAATTTCTTTAAATCACGCATGATATCTTCCAAATTATTGGTTCCACTTTTTGAAATTATCATGTGCACATGACTTGTCATAACTACAAAGGCATGAACCTGAAGTCCTTTTTCCTTGCGACAATATTCAATACTGTCCAATAATATATCCTTATATGTATTCCGAATAAACACATCAATCCAGTTTACAACTGAAAATGAAATAAAATAAATTCCATCCGGGTTCCAAAATTTATATCTGTTGCTCATTTTATGTATGAAATCAATGTACTTATGAACTAATTTTGATTTACTACAATCTAATTAATCAGAGGTAAATTAATTTACTTTATTAATAAATTGAAATAATACATTAGGATGAATTTTCACTTTTCCTTTTAGAAATAGCGAATAAAGGCAGTGAATTATGGTGTCAGAGGATGCTTTTTTTTAATGGATAAAACCTTGAACTTAGAGTGTTTTTTTAATGATTAAAACACACCAGTCTGAAGACTGGCGCGAGTGGCAATGTAATTTCCTCTGAAGACTGGCGCGAGGACAGTTAGAGGTTGCTTTTTTTAATAGATAAAACCTTAAACATAGCATGTTTTTTTAATGATTAAAACACACCAGTCTGAAGACTGGCGCGAGTGACTTACCAGTAGCTTGTGCAATTGTGGTTATTTAAAACTAAAAAGACCCTGCAAAAGCAAGGTCTTTTCAAGGAAAGGTGATATAGTTATTTTAATAATTTCTTTAATTCATCATCCAAAGCTGCACCACGAAGGCCTTTTGCTAAAATCACCCCATCGGCATCGAGCAAAAAATTGGTAGGAATTGAATTTACATTATAAAGTCGAGCTGCCTGCGATTGCCAGTAACCTAAATCGCTAACATGGTATTCCCAGCTAAGTTTGTCTTTTGCAATTGCTGCCACCCACGACTCTTTTGACTTATCGAGCGAAACACTATACACTGTAAATCCTTTAGCATTTTTGAATTTATAATATCTCTTCCTCTACAGTATTATTTTGGATTTGCCCTGGAGCATCAATTCGGCTTTTCTAAAATGACATTCGGAGAATGGATTTTATTTATCGCCAAATCTGCATTAGTCGGTCTTGTAATTGGAACAGTCTTAGCACTTGGTGTTGCATTTATTTTGAAAACATTTGAAAAAACATGGAAGTATTTAATTCCAATTGGCTCTCTTATTTTAGGATTAATTTTTTCGGTTTTGTATCCAATTGTAATTACTCCAATATTTTATGATTACAAACCAATCGAAGAGGGTAGTCTTAAAACAAAAATTGTAAATCTATGCGATCATGCTAAGATCAAAGTAGAAA
>WBZU01000753.1_pt1 | contig 26413 bp, 22 predicted proteins | sample 5204311 | NCBI WGS metagenome assembly WBZU01 (sample SAMN12344359, study PRJNA552823) | activated sludge metagenome | biome: Activated sludge suspended growth; feature: Nitrification reactor; material: Wastewater; isolation source: activated sludge from nitrification reactor of wastewater...
CGAGATCGGTCCGGGAGCCAAAGCCCCGGAGGGACTCGTTCCGTTCCGCTTTCGCCAAGTCGGCGGCGATTATTTGCTCACCAACTTTCTCGGCGATTGGGTGTTTGTCTCGTCCGATGAGATGCGGCAGCTGGCTCGAGGCGAGTTTCAGCCCGGGACGCCGCTCCATGACAAACTGGCCGGGAAAAACTTCGTTCGCGCTTCGTTTGATGCGAACCAGGCGGTGGATCGTATCGCGCGCAAGAAGCGCTTTTTGAACTACGGTCCCAACTTGCACATGGCGATCGTGACGCTGCGGTGCAACGAGACGTGCGTTTATTGTCATGCGAGCCGCGCGAACATGGACGCGGTGCAGACCGACATGACGCCGGAGATCAGCGAAAAGGTCGTGGATCTGATGCTTCAGTCCACATCGCCCGGCGTGACGCTCGAATTCCAAGGCGGCGAACCGCTCGTGAACTTCCCGGTCATGAAGCACATGATCGAGTACGCGATCGCGCGCAATCGTGCGTACGGCAAAGACCTCGAGTTCACGATGGTCTCGAACCTCGCGCTGATGGACGAGGAAAAACTCGCGTACCTCATCGATCGCAAGGTGCAGATCTGCACGAGCATCGACGGTCCCGAGCACATTCACACGAAGCAACGCGTGCTCGTCGGCGGCAACTCGCATCGCGAAGCGGTCAAGTGGATCGAGCGGATCAACAAGGCGTACATCGACATCGGCCTTGATCCGACGCTGTATCACGTCGAAGCGTTGCTCACGACGACGCGTGAAGCGCTGAAGCTCCCGCGCGAGATCGTGGACACGTACGTATCGCTCGGCTGTCGCGCGATCTTCTTGCGGCCGGTGGATCCGTTTGGTTTCGCAGGAAAAACGGCGCAGATCGTCGAGTACGATCGGGCGGCGTACCACGAGTTTTACCGGACGGCGGTCGAGCACATCTTGGATTTGAATCGCAAAGGCGAGCAGGTTCTCGAGCGCTACGCGTCGATTTTCCTCACGAAGATCTTGGCGGACGAAGAACCGAACTTCCTCGACATTCGTTCGCCGTGCGGTTCGGGCACCGGGGCACTGGCGTACAACTACGACGGGAAGATCTTCACGAGCGACGAAGGGCGGATGATGTACGAAACCGGGGATTCCGCCTTCCAGATCGGTGATGTTTTCACCTCAAATTATCGCGGGCTGATGAAGCACGAGACGGTGCGGGCGCTGGTGATGGCGTCGATACGGGAGACGCAGCCGGACTGTGCGAATTGTGCTTACGTGCCTTATTGTGGTGTGCAGCCTGAGCACAGCTATCGCACGCAGGGGACGATTTTCGGTAGGATGAGAGAGAGCACGACGTGCGCGGTGCACAAGGGCATTCAGGACTTTCTCTTCGACAAACTCCGGGAAAACGACCCGAAGACCACAGAGATCTTGCGGCGCTGGACGACGGTCCGACCGCGAACCCATTTCATTCAAGCGTCGTCTGCGTCGTGAAATTGGTGAAATCGAGTTTGTTCAGGTACTTGGAATTAGGGAGGCCACGATGGCGGCAAACAGCGTAAACAGCGGACTTCCGACATTTACCCGCAAGCCGGGTGGCATGCTCTCGAAGACGGAGGCCGACGTGGCCGACAAGGCGAGTGAGCAAGCCGATCGAGCAGCAGTGATCGGCGATGACGCGGGCGGAGTGATTCCGGCCCAGCATTGCTCGCACGGTTCACACGGCAGCCATGGTTCGCATGGTTCACACGGCAGCCATGGCTCGCACGGCAGCCACGGTTCGCATGGTTCACACGGCAGCCATGGTTCTCATGGCAGTCACGGTTCGCACGGCAGTTGGTAATTATTGGCTGATGAGCGGCCCGTGTAGCGGATCGAAAAGAACCGTATCGATCTGCTTGCGCGGCGGAGACTTCTCCGTATAATCCCGCTCCCTTCTTCTCGGCGTCGTCGTCAGAGAAGCGCGATCTCGAAGGAAACGAAACACATGTACGCGGTCATCAAGACGGGCGGCAAGCAGTACCGGGTCAGCGAAGGACAGATCCTGCGCGTCGAAAAACTCGACGGCAACGCCGGTGATGCGGTCACGTTCAAGGAAGTCCTGCTCGTCGGCGGAGAGTCGACGAAGATCGGTCGGCCGACTGTTCCTGGTGCTCAGGTGTCGGCGCAAATCATGGCGCAAGATCGCGCCAAGAAGGTGGTGATCTTCAAGTTTCGCCGCCGTAAGAACTACCGCCGCAAGAACGGCCATCGCCAGCCCTACACCGAACTCAAAATCACCGGCATCAGCAGCTGAAAAGCTCGCAGCCTTCGCATAGGAGAATCGATCCATGGCTCATAAAAAAGGCGGCGGCTCATCACGCAACGGCCGCGACTCTTGCGCACAAAAGCGCGGCGTGAAGGTCTACGCAGGTACGACCGTTCCCGCAGGGTCCATCCTGGTTCGTCAGGTTGGTTCGTCGATCCATGCCGGGAAAAACGTTGGTACCGGCCGCGATTTCACGCTCTTCGCCCTCGTTCCGGGCATCGTGAAATACGAGTGGAAGTCGAACACCAGGAAGCAAGTCTCGGTTTATCCGGCCTGATGCTTCCCGACGCCAAACCCGGGTTTGTCCTGGGACTTGACGTCAAACCATCGCAAAAACGAGCGACGCTGCCGTACAAACGGTTCGTCGCTCGTTGCGTTTTCAGCCCCGAAGAGGACTCGCGATGAAATACAAAATCCTCGCCCTCGACCTCGACGGAACTCTCCTTCGTCCCGATGGCTCGCTGCACGATCGAGATCGTTGGGCCATCAAGCAAATCCAAAGCGCGGGCGTACACGTCACCATCTGCACCGGACGCCTTTATTCAGGCTCGCGCGATGCAGCCGTTGCCGCACGAATCGAAGGCCCCATCGCGTGTGTCGATGGCAGTCACATCGTCAACACCAAAGACGGCAACGAACATCTGCACATCACGCTCGCCGGTGATCACGCAACAACATTACGCCGCATCGTCGAGCGACATTCCGTCGCGAGCTTCGTGTTTGCCCAAGACGCGATTGTCCACGACGCCGAGGGCGAACCCTGGGCTCCCTACGTGCGCACGTGGTCGCCGAACATCTCCGTGGTCGATCGCGTGACGTCTCATCCTGCTTGGGAACATGAACGCGGCGTGCATGCCGTCGTCGCCATCGGTGACAAAGAAGACGTCGAACGCGCGGCGCACGAGCTGCATGGCGAACTTGGCGGTGAAGCCTTCGTCGTTCGCTTCGCCGTGCATCGTCGCGGCAATACGCACGCAATGATCGTTCGTCGCGCTGGAACGAGCAAAGGCACCGCGATTTCTTGGCTCGCGGAGCATCATGGTTGCAGCACCAACGAAGTTGTCGTCGTCGGCGATTGGCTCAACGACGTACCGATGTTCAACGTCGCCGGGCGATCGTTTGTCATGGGCAGCGCTCCGCCCGCGGTGAAAGAAGCGGCAACGGACGCTCTGCGCGCCTGGTCAGCCGACGACGCCGGCGTCGCCGAAGCCATCGAACGCGCCTGGGGCACGCTCTGATTCTTACGCCTTCAAAGGAATTTCGGACGAGCGCTGTTCTCGGTTTGTCCGGCGCGTGTGTATGTTCAGGTAAAACAGACGCTCGATTTCGCGCATGAGCCGTTGCGGCCCGATGGGTTTGGCGAGAAAACTGTCGATGCGTGCCGAGCCCGCTTGCGTGCGGACATCGTCACTTCCCGAGATGAGCAGCACGCGGCCCATGAACCCTTGCGCTTGCGCCGCAACCACGAGCTCCGTGCCGAACATCTGCGGCATGCGTTGATCCACGATCAGCACGTCCACGCGATCGAGCGCGGCGAGCGCCTCGGCGCCGGACAGAGCTTCACGCACGTCACAACCTTCTGCGGCCAAAATGAGGCCCAGGACGTGCAAAATGTCGGGGTCGTCATCGACGATGAGCACCACAGGTCGCCGCGGCTTCCACGTGCGCATGCATCGAAGCTATCCGCCTTTGCGCGGGCTTCCAAATGGGTTTTGCGACGAAAAACGGCGGAGAGACGGGAGATTCGGTAGGGCGGGGCGACGGGCAGGAGCTACGACGAGCTCACGCCTTGCGCTGCTGCTGCTGGCCTTGCGCGCCCATCAGCTGCTGCTGTTGCTGCTGGAGGAACTGAGCCACGAGACGCGAACGTTCGATCGCGAATTGTTTCACTTCCTTGTTGGGCGATCCGGCAAGCGCGTTGAGCAGCTTGGTGACCTTTTCGATCTGGCGCGATTGGAAGAGCGCTTCGAAGTAGTTGTTCGCAATGCGCACGTCGCGGCTCATCTTGGCTTCGTGCGGCTGGAGCAAGCGGATGACGGCTTCGAGGTCGCCCTTTTGGCCGTAAAGCGCCGACAAGCAGAGCAACGCGAGCGGATCGTCCGGCGCAACTTCGACGCCCTTCTTCGCATAAGCAATCGCGCGGTCACGCGTGGCGTCATCACCCGCGAAAAACCCTTGGAGTGCGATGTACGGCGCAGCGCTCTTCTTCTCGGTCGCGAGCTTCTCGATTTCTGCGATCGCCGTGTCCTCGTTGTCCTTGTTCTTGAGGAACTGGAACAAGTAGGCCCAAGCGTCGATGCAACCCACGTTGATCGCGATCGCCTTGTCGACGAACTCGCGCTCTTTCGCTTCTTCTTTCTTCTGTTGGTAAACCTTGGCGAGGTGCAAGGCGGGGTAAGGATTGTCCTTCAAAAGGTTCTGTGCGCCCTTCAAAGTCCCTTCGGCCTTGTCGAGTTTTTCCTGTTGCAACTGCGCAACACCGAGCGCGAGCCAATCGTCGCCCGTTCCGCCCTTTGCGACGACCTTCGACAACACCTGCTCGGCACGTTGCAGACGGTTGTACTTGAGCAATTCCTGCGCATAGATGCGCGCACGATTGAGATCGTCGGGTTGCTCTTGCCAGTGTTTTTCCAGGCCGGCGAGCAAGTCTTCGAGGCCGATGGCGATCGGGCGACCTTGATCGTCCTGAACTTGCACAGCCGGTCCGTTGAAACCGAGCATTTTCCACATCTGCTCGGGCGTGACGACGGTCGGGCCCTTGTCGAGCATCGCCTTCGTTTCGTCTTCGATCTTCGCCAGCGGAATGACGATGAGAGCATTGCCGGGAACGCCATTCGGGAATGCGCTCACGGGCGCGACGATCGCTGCGCCTCCCTGGATTTGAAGCCCTGCTGCCACACCCTGCTGTCCGTTCGTCCCTGACATGTATCGCTCCACCACCGCCTGTCCGTCCGCGCGCGGTGCATGCGCTTTTGGATGCCGTCAAAGACGCTCATGCGTTGGGCATCGGACGGGAAAACCGTTTCTTTCGAGGGCCGGGAGGCTAGCAGGCTGTACCGAGCAGAGCAACGCGATCCGCGGGGTTATTTCGCCGTTTGCAAACGCATCCGAAGTCCCGTCAGCCGCTCCTCTTTTCGCGTCTCGCTCAGCGCCATCGTCAACGCTCGACCGTCCGTGACGATGATGACTAGCTTCTTGCCTCGTGTAACCGCCGTGTACAGGAGGTTTCGCGAAAGCATCACGAAGTGTGCCGACATCATCGTGACCACGACCGCGGGATATTCGCTGCCCTGACTCTTGTGAATGCTCGTCGCGTACGCCAACACGAGTTCGTCCAGGTCACCCGGCTCGTACGAAACTTCGCGCCCGTCGAACGAAACGAGCACCTCATCCGCCTCCGCATCGATGTTCGTGATGCGCCCGATGTCACCGTTGAACACCTCGCGCTCGTAGTCGTTGCGTAACTGCATGACCTTGTCGCCCAAGCGAAAGGTTTTCTCTCCGCGTTTGACCGTGGGGCCTTGCGGATTGAGCGCTCGTTGCATCGATTCGTTCAGCACGATCGTGCCCACCGGACCTTTGTTCATCGGTGAAAGAACTTGTATGTCGCGCACGGGATCCAGGCCGAACCCGCGCGGGATGCGATCCGTCACCAGGTCGTGGATCGTCGCGGCGGCATCGGCGGGGTCTTCCCGGACAAACACGAAGAACTCGCCGTTTTTCGAAGTGGAACCTTCCGGCCGCAAACCATCGTGAATGCGGTGCGCATTCTCGACGATGAGACTTCCCGCGGCTTGGCGAAAGATCTGCGACAAGTGCACCGTCGGGATGACGCGTGAACCGATCACGTCGCGCAAAATCGCTCCCGGACCAATCGACGGAAGCTGATCGACGTCGCCCACGAGAACGAGCCGCGCATCATCTGCAACGGCTTGCGTCAGCGCGTCGCAAAGATGCAAATCGATCATCGATGCTTCGTCGACGATGATCACGTCACCATCGATCGGATTCTTTTTGTTGCGTAGGAATCCGCGTTCCTTGGGTTCGAATTCCAGCAACCTGTGCAACGTGAGCGCTTCGCGGCCCGTCGCTTCGCTCATGCGTTTGGCAGCGCGACCCGTGGGTGCGGCAAGACGAACCTGCTGTCCCGACTTGTCGAAGACGGACAGGATGGCCCGGACAATCGTCGTTTTTCCAACGCCCGGACCACCGGTGATCACGAGGATCTTGTGGCGAGCTGCGCCGCTCACGGCTTCGCGTTGCGCCGAAGCCAGCGTCACGCGGGCTCGTTCTTCGAACGAAGCGATGGCGGCGTCGGCGATTTCCTCCGGGCTGCCGCCTCGTTTGCCCGCGATCGACTTTCCCTTCGCAGCGAGCAGTTCCAAGAGCCGCTTGCCCACACGCGTCTCCGCTTCGTGCAAGCTCTGCTCGTAGATCGCCGTTTCACCCGACGCACCGCGTTCGATGATCACGCGTCCCGACAAACCGAGCGCATCGATCGCCCGTTCGATGTTCGCGTCGTCCAGCTCCAGCATCGCCGCGGCTCGCGTGATCAAGTCGCCCTTTTCCGCGTAGACGTGCCCGCGTGACGCGAGGTCCGACAGGACTTGCAGGACCCCGGCTTGCGCTCGTTCGGGTGCGTCTGGAGAAACACCCACGACACGCGCGATTTGATCGGCCGTTTTGAAGCCGATGCCCCACACGTCGAGCGCCAAGCGATACGGGGAACGTTTCACGACATCGATGGCCGATGCGCCGAAGCGTTTGATGATGCGCATCGCGATCGCCGGAGAAACGCCGTGCTCCTGCATGAAAATCATGATGTCGCGTTCGGCCTTTTGCGATGACCACGCGGCCGTCAGCGATTGCGCTTTCTTGCGTCCGAGGCCCGTCACCTCCGACAAACGCTCGGGGCTCTCGTCCAACACGCGTAATGTTTGGAGCCCAAACGTTCCGACGATACGGGCAGCGAGCGCGGGACCGATCCCGTGAATCATGCCCGAACCGAGGTACTTTTCGAGCCCTTGCAAGGTCGTCGGCGCGATGTGCAAGAGCGTCGTCACACGCAGTTGTTCGCCATGACGCGGGTCGCTCTCGATCTTCCCCGTCGCGCGGACACGCATCCCCGGAGAAACCGGCTGCATTTTGCCCACCCACGTCGCCAGGGTCTCGCGACCGTCCAGGGCCACACGCACCACGCGAAACCCGGTCTTGTCGCTTTCGAACGTGACGCGAACGACCTCACCCTCGACCGTCACCAGGCCGTCGGCCGAGGGAGCGGGCGATTTGGCCGAAAACAACGCCGTTTGCGTTGGTCCCGTCGAACCGGGCTTGGGGGTGCGTTCGTCTCGATCCATCGGCGGCTTGAGGCTAGCTGTGTTTTACCAGGGCGAGGGGCTTTGCGACGTCCGAGGTTTGGGTAAGACTCGCCGCCCAATGAGCCTCGAGTATCGACTTCACGACCGTTGTGCCTGTGGATCTTCGCAATCTTCCTATTCGCATGCGTCCGCGGGAGGCCGACCTTTTGCGTTGGCCGGTGTAGCTCGTCAGTACGAACGAGCCCGACCTTTTCGCATCGAGCACATCGCGCTCGATCTGACGCTGGATGTACCGAACAAATCGATCACGAGCGAAGCGGTGCTCGATGTGGTGCGCATCGATGCCGCCGCGACGGAGATCGCGCTCGATGCGATCGCGTTCGATGTGCAATCCGTCGAAGTTCGAGCCGATCGGGAACAAGCGTTTGTCAAGGTCGACTACGCTTACGACGGCAACGTGCTCCGTTTGCCTCTGGCGACGAGCGTCGCCCAAGCAGCGATTCGCGTGCGTTACCGCGCGACGCCGCGCCGAGGCCTCTACTTCCTGGCCCCTGACGATCATGTCCGCGATCGACCGAATCAAGTCTGGTCGCAATGCCAAGACGAAGACGGCCGACATGTCTTCCCCTGCTTCGACAAACCGCATCACAAACAAGCTTTCACCGCGCGCGTCACCGCCCCCAAGGGCTGGTTCGTTCTGTCAAACGGCGTGAAACAAAGCGGCGAAGACGAAGAGAGCCGCGGCGTTTTTCGCTACCAGATGCCCGATCCGACGCCCGCGTATCTGTTCTCGATCGTGGCGGGCGAATTCGCACGCATCGATGCCGAAGCCGACGGCGTCAAACTCCATTACTTCGTGCCCAAAGGTCGTGAAGCCGATGGGATGCGTACGTTCCGACGAACCCCCGAGATGGTGCGTCGATTCGGCGAACTTACGGGCGTGAAGTATCCCTGGCCGAGCTATTCGCAGATCGTCGTGCACGACTTCATTTTCGGCGGGATGGAGAACACGACCGTGACGACGATGTACGAGCACATCCTGCTCGACGAACGCGCGACGATCGACGTGACCGCGGATGATCTCGTCGCGCACGAGTTGGCGCATCACTGGTTCGGGGACCTCGTGACGTGTCGCGATTGGTCGCATGCGTGGCTGAACGAAGGGTTTGCCACGTACATGGAGCAGATCGACAAGGAAGGACACCTCGGGCTCGACGAATACGAAAACGGTATTCGCGTGGACATGGCGACGTATTTGGGCGAAGCGCAGGGGCGTTATCGCCGGCCGATCGTTTGTCAGGACTACGAAGCGCCGATCGATATTTTCGATCGTCACCTCTACGAAAAAGGCGCGTGCGTGCTGCACCTCTTGCGTCGCGAGCTGGGTGATGCGGCGTTTTGGAGCGGCGTGTCGATGTACCTGAAGCGTCACGCGAAGGGCCTCGTCGAAACGCGGGACCTGATGCGGGCGCTCGAAGAAGCCAGCGGCAAGAGCCTCGAGCGGTTCTTCGATCAGTGGGTGTTTCGCGCGGGTCATCCCGACGTCGAAGTGGGTTTGAGTTACGGCGACGAACTGCTGACGGTGACCATCAAGCAGACGCACATCGCTGCTCACGCGAAAGAGGATCCTCAAGCAGCGTTGCCCTTCGCCGTCGATGTGGATCTCGACATCGTGCTTGCGGACGGAACGGTTCGTCGGGAAACACGGCGTAGTGATCAAGCTTCGATGACGTTCGTGATTCGGGTGCCGAGTCGTCCCAAGTTTGTCGTGGTTGATCCGGCGTTGCGGATCCTCGGTGAAGTGAAGGTCGAATGTCCGCGGGACATGTTGCATGCGCAGCTGGCGAATGCGCCGACGGCGCGAGGACGTTTGCTTGCGGCGACGTTGCTCGGCAAGTTCGATGATCCGGCGACGACGCGGGTGCTCGGTGAATCGCTCGCGAACGAGAACGAGTTCTGGGCTGTGCGGGCGGAAGCGGCGGCGACGCTGGGCAAGATTCGCAGCGACGAAGCGCTCGATGTGCTCGTGAAGCATGTTCGTACGAAACACGCGAAGGTTCGTCGTGGTGTAGCGGCGGCGCTCGGGCAGTTCCGGTCGGCCAAAGCGTTCGATGCGCTCAAGCCGTTGGCGTTGAAAGACGACAGCTACTTGGTGGAGGCCGAAGCGGCGCGTTCGTTGGGACAAACCAAACAAACGGCGGCGTTCGATACGCTGATCGACGTGCTGGATCGTCCGTCGTGGTCCGACATCGTGCGGGCCGGCGTGATCGACGGCCTTGCGGCGTTGCGTGACGAACGCGCGCAGCCGCATGTGCTGGCGCGGACGCGATACGGCATTCCGACGCGCGGGCGCCGAGCGGCGATCATGGCGCTGCCCAAGTTGTCGACGGATCGCAAGGTTCGCGAAGCTTTGGAAGAGCTGCTCGATCAGGCGGATCCGTATCTCAAGGTGGATGTCGTGCGGGCGTTGCTCGAGATCGGCGATGTCAAATCGCGCGGTGCTTTGGGCAAGCAGCTGGAACGTGAACTCGACGGGCGTGTGCGTCGTCGGATTCGTGAAGTGCTTCGGGATCTCGGCGCAGCGGGGAAGAAGGAGACCGAGCGTCTGCGTGAAGAGCTCGATTCGCTTCGAGGTGAACACGCATCGCTGAAGGCTCGTCTGGCCAAACTCGAAGAGCTCGTGAGTCCCAAGAAGAACGATTCGAAGGCGAACGAATCGGTTGAGGAAGACAAACACGACGCGGATGACAAGTCCAAGAAGGCGAAGAAGAAGGATGTACGATCTTCGCGGTAAAACGGCGTTCGTGACGGGAGCTTCAGCCGGCATTGGGCGGGAGCTCGCGCGGGTGCTTGCGCGAGATGTCGCGACGCTGATCCTCGTGGCTCGGCGTCGCGAGCGTCTGGACGAACTCGCGGCGGAGCTGACGTCCAAACGCGTGGATCTGCGGGTCTTGGTCGAGCCGGTCGACTTGCTGGATCGTCACGCCACGGGTGTTTTGCTCGACGAACTCGAGAAGCGTGGCGAACACGTCGACGTGCTCGTGAACAACGCGGGCTTTGGGGACTACGGCCTGTTGCACGAGCGCGAGTGGTCCAAGATCGAACGAATGCTCGAGTTGAACGTCGTGAGCGCGACGTTTCTGTTGTCGCGTCTGGTGCCGCGGATGGTGGCGCGAAAGAGCGGCGCGGTGCTCAACGTGGGCTCGATCGCGGGGCTGATTCCTTCGCCGGCGATGGCCGCGTATTCGGCGACGAAGGCGTACATGAACTACCTAAGCGAAACGATGACGGCCGAGCTCACGGGCACGGGCGTCACGTTGACGGTGGTTTGTCCGGGACCGATCGCGACGGAGTTTCAAGAAGTCGCGGGCGCAAATGAAGGTATCGAGCGACCTCCGATGCCGGCGGCGATGCACATCGATGCGGTCAAGTGTGCGGAAGAAGCGATTGGGGCCATGGTGAAGGGTCGGGCGCGGGTGATTCCGGGCCTGGTGCCGCGCGTGATGGCGACGGTGACCGATTCGTTGCCGCGGGCTTTCGTGCGGCCGATCATCGCCAACGTCGTGCGCAAGTTACGCGGTTCGCGTTGAGTTTGGCGGGACGAATACTTCGTCAGTGAAGGATTCGAGCGAGCCAGGCAGTCCCGAGGCCTCCGGAGGAATGAGTGCTCGAACCCTACGTTCATCCCTACAGCACCGTCGCACCGTATCGATTCGAGGCTCCGGGCGTACATCTCGAGGAAGAGCCGTTGGCTCCCGAGCTGCTACATCTTGGCGAGTGCGCAGCGGCGCGTTTTCGCTGGTCGGGTGACGCGGAAATCGCGCAACGAGAAGCGGTTCACGCGACCATTTTGCGGGCCTTGTCGTACGACCACTTCGATACGAACGAGGTGCAAACGCCGCAGCAATACAAGGCGATCACGTACGCACGTTTCCTCGATGGAAGTTCACGTGAACGAGGGCTCCAATACGCGCTGTACAAGGGTCCCTACGCCCGATCCAGAACGACAAACCTCCGCAGTCGCCTTGGGGAAACCGAGGCTTGGCTTGCCGGATTGTTGGGGGTCGTGATGCTTCAGACCCCGTTGAATCCCTATCCAATTCGGAACAACGAGGTGGTTCATGTCGACAAACTCGCGTTTCGCGAATGGACCACCGATGGCTACGCCGGATGGTTCAACGCCGGCCGCGAGTGGTGGGGGACGTTTCTCTGGACAATCGCTTGGCCCGAGCGAGGTGTTCTCGTCGGGATCACCGCGTCGAGCACGGATTGAGCAACAGGGAACAGCGACAAGGCTCATTGACCATGCAACAGCCTGAATCCGACATCTGGCTGCGCGCAGCCGAAAGCGGAACGTTGGACCTGACCAAGTCGGAAGTTTGGCGGACGTATCCATTTCCCCCTATCCACGACAAACTCCATCCCGAGCTCGGCATGCTCCGGGCCGTCGATCCCAAGCATTCCAATCAGGACTTCGACATCACGCATCCCGGCGGTTGCGCATGGGAACTGATGCGCCGGCCGCACAGTTGGCGATCACCCGAGATCCGCAGTCGTTTGTGGCGGGGATTCCGCGAAATGGCGCATGGAATTGCCGCGCCGGTGGCGCACCTGAAAGAGCTTTTGCACGAAGCAAATGCGGAGGTGATGCAATCGCTGTCACTTCCTTTGCGATTCGAACCGATGTTGCAATGGGCGGAAGAACCTCCGTATTGGAAGGGGGCGCCGACGTTCATCGAAGACGATCCCGAGCGTTGGCTGGCCGATGTACGCGATGTTTTGTCTCGTTGGCCCGGGCCTTTGACGTTGGTGTTGGACCATCGCTCTTTGCTTCCGACGACTCGGAAATCACGCGGGCAATGGCTTGATGCAGTTGGCGCGTTGCTGAGCAACCCGATTCCCAAGCTCGTGGGGCTCGAGCTGGACCTTCCGGGGTTTGACTTGGCGAACATGGTTGTTGGTCATTTCAAACCCGTCCGCCATTTTTCTTTGCGCGGTGTCATTGGGGCGAACGCCTTTTTGGCGGCGTTTTCGGATCTCGATGAGCTGTGCGTCCGGGAAATTGCGGAAATGGTGACGCTTCCTTCGGCTCGACGTGTGGAGACCGATGTTGAAACGACAGCGCGTTTACCGTCTCGAATGGAGCAACTTTATTTGCGAGGACACGACATTTCGCGGGCGATGACGTTGCTCGAACCGGTGACGCACGTGCGGCGTTTGGCGCTGGATCTCGGCGGCATGCATTGGCTCTTTCATCCCGAGGATCTGGCCGCGGTTTTACGGCACCTCGAGTTGGAGGAGTTGGCGATCACCGAGCCATGGTCGCTTCAGACGCTCGACGGGGACGGCGACGACGCGTGGGTGAAGTGCCTTCGCGCGGTGTTTGAATGTCCAAACCTTCGGGTATTGCGTTTGCCTTGGGATGCGGACGTTGAATCGGGCGAAGTCGAACGGGCGATCGAGGCCCTTCGGGGCGATGTCGTGTGGGATCGGCAGCGCGTTGTTTGGCGGGGGACAAGAGGTCCGATTTGGCCCGGATGGTGGTGAACGTCGTGTTTGGCGGGACGAATACTTCGTCAGTGAAGGATTCGAGCGAGCCAGGCATCGCCGAATTTTTGTTCGACTTGGCCAAACTCCATTGATCCGGAGATGATCGGGGCTCGAAGCGTACCGCCGACGATCAAGTCGCCATTTTGCAGCAGCGAAAGGGCGGTCATGGTGTTGGTGTCGTCGGGCAGCTTCGAGTTGTTGGGGAACGTGCGCGCAGCGACGACGTTGCCGTTCGTATCGAACTTGGCGAGGTAGGGATCCGATGCGCCGATGGCCGCAGTTTTGAGCACGCCGAAGTCGACGGTTCCGGTGAAGTATCCGGCCAGGACGACTTGTTTGGCGACGCGGTCGAGAGCCAAGCGTCCCTCGACCACGTTTCCATCGATGCCGCCGAACATCTTGGCGGCGGCCGCACCCATGAGTTGCGGACCGTAGACGGCGATATACAAGCTGCGCGACGTGGCCTGTGGGTTTGACAGGAACGTTCCATCGATGTCGATGCCCGAGATGAATCCGCCGGTGATGACGACACCTCCAGCGTCGTTGACGGCGACGTCGTACCCTTCTTGGAACGACGTCGGGCCGTTTGGATTGCCAAGCTGCAGTGTGTTGAGCACGCTGAGCGTGGTCTTGAGCTGCACGACGTAGGCGTCGCGGACGCCGGTCGAGGTGAGGGTTGTCCCGCCAAAGTTGACGGCGTCTTCGAATCCACCGGTCATGTAGATCTCGTCGACAGCGTTCAACGCGAGGCCACGCACGGTTTCGGTGGCTGTTCCGCCAAAGGCGCGAGACCCCGAGACGAAGCCGGATGCGTCGAACCGGGCGATGAAAATGTCGTTGCCACCCATCGCCGTGTGCATGTTTGCGGGAGCCGCGTCGAAGGCGACCGTGCCGGCGAATTCACCGGCGGCGATCACGATGTTTGTCGTGGTCACGGCGAGTCGCCGAATCGCCTGTTTGGCCGTGTCGCCGAAGCGTTGGGCCCAGCTGAATTTCCCGTCGGCTTCGAATCGCGCCAAGAAGGCATCGTCGGAGCCCGCCGACGTGAGCAACGTGCCGTCGAAGTCCACGGAGCCGGACATCGTGCCACCCACGTAGATCCCTCCGTTGCTGTCCACCGTGACGGCAAGCGCCGCTTGGCTCGACGCATCGCCGTAGCGCTTGCTCCACAACGCGTTGCCAAATGCGTCGAACTTCGCGACGAAGATGTCGCCCAAGCCCGTGCTCGCCATCGGCCCCACACCAAAGTCGATCGTGTCGGCAAACGTTCCGACGGCGACGATTTCTCCGGCCGGAGTGACGGCCACGTCGAAGATGTTTTGGGCAAACCCAGCCGAACCGAACGTCTTGATCCAGCCGTCGCTCAACGCGGGGCATTCACCCGGACTGTCCCCATTGCACGCTTCGTCTTCCGGCGTGAGGCAGTTTTCCGGTTGAGGAAGCACTTCTCCGCCACATTCCCCAAATCCGTCTCCCGAGGGCAAACACACCTGCTTGCCGGATTTGCAGAGACCCACCTCGAGTGTCTCCATCGGGCCGGTGTAACAGGCCTGTTGTGCATCGGGCGTGCACACCACGGCAGCGCCGCCTTCTCCACCGCCGCCTACATTGACGGCTCCACCGGTGCCGCCAGAACCACCCGAACCGCCCGTGTTTCCGAAGTTTCGTTGCTCGACGGTGCACGAGGGGGTTCCGATCGCCCCGACCATGAGCGCGAGAATCGACCAAGACAAACGAGATGCAAGCAATTGTTTCATGGCGAAATGATGCCACGGATCAGCTTGCGTCGTGCTCGGCGCTTCACGGTAGGAGTCGCATGAGCAAGGCTTGAACGTCGTCCGGCCCGGGCGCGGGAAGTTCTCCGCCTCCGAAGTCCACGGGTCCCGAATGACCACCGCAGGCGAAGATGTCTCCCGTCGGGGATACGGCAGACTTGAAAATCGCATCGATCGACGGTCCGCCATAACTCGCGGATGCGAGGTGCGAGCCATCGAAAGCAAACTTGGCGACAAACCCATCGGCGAAATCGGCTTTGCGAGGTCCGTTCCCAAAGTCGATCGTGCCGCCGAAGAACCCGGTCATGACGAGTGACTTCGTGAATGGATCGACGGTCACCGAAGCGCGAAAGAACGGGAGCATGGTGGTTGTGAACTGCTTGCCGTTCTTGAGTGATCCGTTCGCATTGAGCGCCACGTAGAAGACACTGCGTTCTTGCGGGGGAGCCGTGAAGATCGTGCCGTCGCCCAGATTCACCGACCCGCCGAAGTCGCCCAAGACAAACACGTCGTCATTCGGCAGAGCCACGACGGCGTCGATGTTTTGCGAGTCGGCGTCGCCGTAAATGCGCGCATATTCTTCGGTCAAATTGGCCTTGAGCTTCAAGACGAACCCATCGTCGCCTCCCGCCGAAGGGAACATACCCAGCGATCCAAAGTCGATTGGATCGACAAACCTTCCGGCGAGCAGCACGCCACCTTGAGAATCCACGGCGACGTCGCTGAGTTCGTCGAGACCGATGCCGCCGTAACGTTTGGCGCCGATGTCGAATCCCGACTGATCCAGCTTGATGACGAACATATCGGTCGAGTTGTTCGTCGAAGGCAGCTCCATGCCCGACAACGGAATGAGGCCGTCGAAGTTTCCGGCGACGATGATCTGGTTTGTCGGAGTGATCGCGAGGTCTTTGACTTCTTGCGCCCCGGCATCGCCGAACAGTCGGCTCCAAATCACGTTGCCATTGGGATCGAACTTGGCGACGAATGCGTCTCGGCTGCCCTTGCTCGTGACGGGTTTGCCATCACCAAAATCGACCGAACCAAAGACATCGCCGCCGATGTAAATTGCGCCGGTCGAGTCGAGCACGATCGCCGCCGCGCTTTGATTTTCCGCGTCGCCGAAACGCTTGCTCCAAAGGTGCGTTCCATCCGCGGTAAAACGCGCGAGGAAGATGTCGTTGCTGCCGGTGCTTCCCATGGGATTGCCACCGAAGTCGATGGTGTTGCGGAAGTAACCCGTGACGATGACATCGCCGGTTGCGGGATCGACGGCGAGGGCCGTGGTGGCATCTTCGCCCATGCCGCCGAAGCTCTTGCTCCAGACGTGGGCGAGCGGCGGACATTCGACAGGGTTTGGCCCGTCACACGCTTCATCGATGGCCGTGGTGCAGATCTCGGTTGTCGGGACAACCTCGCCGCCGCATTCGTCGTAACCCATGCCGCTGGGCAAACAGGTGTGCGTCCCGCGTTTACAGGCCCCGATATCTTCGGTGCCCGGCGTACCCGTGTAACAAGCCTCGGACGTTCCCGGTTCACAGACTTGTCCGCTTCCCCCAAAGCCTCCGGAGCCACCGCTGCCGCCCGTGTTTTCAAAGTTGCGGTCGACCGGATCGCAGGCGGTCGTGGCGATGCCTCCCAGGCTTGCGGCGACAACGACCGCGCTCAACGTACGTGCCCAAATTCCAAGCGTTTGACGTTTCATTTCGGCTTTCGAGCATCGCACAAAATCAAGACCCTTTGCGCCGACCACCGTCCTTCGCTACGGACAGTTCATGTCCGAACATAACCCTCCGGTAAAAGTTGAACGCCGAGACAACGTCGGGGTTCTCATCATCGATCGCGCCGATCGTCGCAACGCGCTGTCTCGCGAGACGCTGTATGCGCTGGGTCGCCTGGGCAAAGAGCTCGTCAACGATCCGGACGTACGGGCCATCGTCATCACGGGTGCGGGAGACAAGGCGTTTTGTGCAGGTGCGGACCTGAAAGAACGCCAAGGCATGAGCCCCGATGAAGTGCGCAAGCAGGTTGGTCTCTACCGAACCGAACTCGCCGTGCTCGACCACAGTCCCAAGCCTGTCGTCGCGGCGATCAATGGTGTCGCGTTTGGCGGAGGTTTGGAACTCGCGTTGATTTGCGATCTGCGTGTCGCAGCTCCTCACGCGGAGTTGTCGTTGCCGGAAACGACGCTCGGGATCATTCCGGGGGCGGGCGGCACGCAACGTTTGCCGCGGATCGTCGGCGAAGCGCGAGCCAAGCAGATGATTCTGCTCGGGCGTAAGTTTGGCGCGGCGGAAGCTCTGCAATGGGGTCTCATCAACCGCATCGCACCGCTCGATACGCCGGTCCTCGAAGACACGATCGAATGGATTGCGCCGATCGCTCATGGCGCGCCGATCGCCCAACGCGCGGCGCTCGAAGCGATCGATGCGTCGTTCGATGTGTCGCTCGATCGCGGCCTGGAACTCGAGCGTGTGTATTACGACGAGACGCTCCGCAGTGAAGATCGTCTGGAAGCGCTGCGCTCGTTCGCGGAAAAACGTCGTCCGGTGTTTCGCGGCGTCTGAACGTCACGTCCCGTCCGTTGGATCTCGAAGCATTTGAATCTTGCTCTCGAGGCGTTTGGAAACCCAAACCTTGTTCTTCGCGTCGACGACCACGGCTCCGCAGTCGTCGATCTCTTCGCAAATCGACATTCCTTTTTCCGGACCGAGGATGAAGATCGCATCGTCGATTCCATCGGCGGTGAAGGCATCTTTGGCCCAGACGGTCACGCTGCGGCTGGCGCGTGCGGGATAACCCGAGCGAGGGTCGATGATGTGGTGCCAGCGTTTGCCGTCCTTGACAAACGAGCGCTCGTAGTCGCCCGCGGTGGAAAAGGCGTGATCGGTCACGTCGATCATGGCGAAGTAGTCGGTGGGTCCGGCACCTCGAGGGTCGCGCACGCCGACGCGATACGGGGATCCGTCGGGTTTTTTTCCGCGAACGTAGAGGTCCCCGCCGGCTTGCACGAAGAACGACGCAAGGCCCTCGGCGCTCAGGACTTTGGCTGCCGCATCGACGCCGTACCCTTTGGCGATGCCGCCCAAGCTGATGCGCATGCCGGGTTTTTCCAGAAAGACCGAACGTTTGTCTTTGTCAACGATGATTTTGCGGTAGTCGATGAGCGCTCGACCCTTGTCGATGGCTTCTTGGGACGGGATTTCTTCGACTTTGTTTTCATCGAAGCGCCAGAGATCTTTCATGGCTTCGAACGAAATGTCGAAGACGCCTTCGGACCGTTTCGCGACGGACAAACTCTTCTCGATCACCTCGAACGTTTCAGCTCCAACGATCACCGGCTGCTTTCCGGCGGCCTGATTGACCTTGGAGATCTCGCTGTCCTCACGCCACGTGGTCATGAGGTTTTCGAGGCGTCGGATCTCCGCGACGGCCTTTTCGAGCTTTGCGCGGATGGTTTTTTCATCGAGCGTGCGCGTCGTGTACGTCGTGATGACGACGTGCGTGCCCATGGCTTTGTCTTCGAGCGTCACCTTTTTGGGATCGAACGGAGGTGGACGTTCGGCTGCGCTGGATGTGCGTGGTGCAGGTTCCGGTTCGGGCGGCGTTTGTTTGTCGCATGCGGCGAGAACGATGGGGCACGCGAGGGCGAGGAGGGCGATTCGCTTCACGAAGGCTCCGAGCGAAGAGATGACGGGAGAGATTACCAGCGCGTCGGCGGGTTTGGCGCGAGGATCACTGGCGAGGTTTGACGTTGCTGATGTCGTCGAGCATGCCCGTGCCGCCTTCGATGGGGATCGAGCGGGAGAGCGCGACACGTTCCAGGACCAACGCGAGGCCGAGCTTGTTGTTGACGGTGGGCAGCAGCGTGGACGAACCATCCCAGAGATCGAGCGTGATATCGCCGTGAAGGACGGGGTTTTCCGCGCTGGTGTCTTCGGTCGTGGGCAAACGCATGCGATCGATTTGGGCCCAGGTCCATTTGCGAACGCGCGGAATGCCGAACGCGAGCAGTTCGCGTAGCTCGACGCCGTCCGGACGAACCACGACGCCGCGCATTTGGTCGCGGAGCAAACCTGCCAAAGCGCTGCAGAAGAGGATGATCGCACAGACGCTCGCGGGCATGATGCGATGGCGATCTTCTTCGACGACGTAGCGGAAGAGCGTGGAGTTTGTCGGGGCGTTCTGGCCGTAGACGATGACGCCGACGATGGCCAGAGCGAAGATGAAGTAGGCGATCCACGGCAGCCGTTCCTTCAGCGGAGGGCCGAAGGACATCGTGCTGTCCGGGCGGTAGGACATGTCGAAGCCGGGGGGACGAGACGCGCGGGCCATCATGGGCAGTGTACACGATCGGGTGCGCACGCCTTGGGTGGCGGGAAAAAGTGGTCGGTACCTTTTGAGAAAGTGCCCGGCGCCTATTCGTCGGACCTACTTGCACTCCGACGCTTTCATCGGATTTGCGCGGAAGAACTCGAGACAGATGGGCGTCAAGTTGGCCGTGTAATCGGCACACGGGATGGTGTCGGGGGCCGAGCCGGAACGATCGGCGGCGAGACCTTCTTTGCAGGAAGCGCAGCACTTCGCGCGCAGTTCTTCGTTCGGCGCAGGCTTTTCGTCCGTCGGTTTCGCCGCCGTTTCTTCCTCCGCCATGTCGGCTCCGCCCGTGTCCTTGTCCGCATCGGGCACCTCCGATTGCTTGGGTTTGCCGCAAGCGAACACGAAGAGAGCGAGGACGGCGATGAGGGCGAAAATCGAGCGGGGAAGGTTCTTCATGGCGACCATTCGACCGGAAGCTTCTTCCCGAAGCAAGCGTGGGTTTTTCGTGCAAACCGAAACGCTGTGGCATGCTCGGCCCCGATGCACGTGCACTTCGTCGCGGTTGCCGGTACCGGCATGGGTGCGCTCGCGGGACTCTTCAAAGCGAGCGGACATGATGTTTCAGGGTCGGATGTGGCGTTTTACCCGCCGATGGGTCCCGCTCTTCAAAGCTGGGGCATTCGGCTGATGGAGGGCTTCGACCCGAAGCACCTCGATCCGAAACCCGACTTGGTCATCGTCGGAAACGTTTGTCGTCCAACGAATCCTGAAGCAAGAGCCGCGATCGACGGCGGCATTCCGACCAAGAGCATGCCGCAAGCGTTGGCTGATCATCTGCTCGTGCATCGTTCGCCGCTCGTCGTCGGAGGTACGCACGGAAAAACCACGACGAGCGCTTTGTGTGCGTGGCTTTTGCATGAAGCCGGGCGAGATCCGGGCTTTTTGATCGGCGGACTACCCAAGAATTTCGAGCAGAGTTTTCGGGTGCCGAGTGAAGCGGGCCGAGCCGGGCGATTGCCGCTCGTCACGAACGATGGTTTGGCGAAACGGAACACGCCGTTCGTCGTGGAAGGCGACGAATACGACACGGCGTTTTTCGAGAAGACGCCCAAGTTTTGGCACTACCGACCCGAGGTCGGGATCGTCACGTCGATCGAGCACGATCACGTGGACATTTACCCCGACGAAGCGTCGTATCTCGAGGCGTTTCGCGGGTTTGTCGAACGAATCCCGGAACACGGGCTCATCGTGGCTTCGGCGGCGGACAAACGCGTGGTGGAGCTCGTGCAACGTCATGCGCGGGCCGAAGTTGCGTACTTTGCGCTCGAAGGGGACGACACGCATGGAGTTGCTCCGCATTGGCTCGGGGCGCCGGCGGAGGTTTCACCGGACGGACAAACGTTCGACGTGTACGCGGGCGGGGTGTACGCGGGTCGAGCGGCGATGGTGATTCCGGGACGGCACAATGTGCGCAACGCATTGGCCGCGATCGCGGCTGCGGCGCAAGGCTACGGGGCGAAGTTGTCGACGTTGTTCGCGGGCCTCGCGTCGTTCAAAGGCATTCGGCGTCGGCAGGATCTGCTGTACGAAGTGCGTGGCGTGCGCGTGTACGACGACTTTGCGCATCATCCGACGGCGGTGGACGAGACGTTGCGGGCGATGCGCTCGAAGCATCCGAGAGGCACGATGTGGGCGGTTTTCGAGCCGCGGAGTGCGACGGCGTGTCGGGCGCTGCATCAACACGAATACGCGCGGGCGTTCGGCGTGGCGGATCGGATCGTGTTTGCGCCGCTCGGTCGAAGCGAGATCGCGGCGGGCGAGCGATTGGATCTGGACGCGCTCGTGGCGGATCTGACGGCGTCGGGGAAAAAAGCCGATGCGGCGCCTTCGGTGCAGGCGATCATTGATTTGATCTCAAAAGAAGCGACTTCGGGCGACACGGTGGTGCTCATGTCGAACGGAGCGTTCGGGGGCATCTACGACAAGCTTCGTGATGCACTTTCCTCCAAGGCGCATTGACGGATCGGATGCGTTCAATAGAATGCGTTCGTTCCGTCTGCCGGTTCCTGTGAGGTGATTGAATATTGAATCCCGAGTAAGCATTGAACCAGGGGCCCACCTCCTGTCGTGGTGTGCATGCCCAGCATTGCGACTGGGAAGCCTAAAGCGACATATCGGGCACCCACCTAGCGCAAGCTAGGGGTTCAGTTCAATCCGCCCACGTTTCTGGTGGTAGGAACGCTTTTTTGGCCCGACGCACGTCGGGCTTTTTTTTCTCCCGCTTGCCCGCCCATTCCGGTAGCTTCGCCCTTCCCATGGAGACGTACGACTCGCTGGTTTCCAAGGCTCGAGAGCCTATTTCGCGCCTATTTGGCGCACATTTTCGCCGGATCGCGATCGCCCTTGCGGTTGTCGCCGTTCCCGGTGTGGCGTTTGCCGGCGTTACGGCCAAGGGCAAACTGAGTGGCGCGGAAAAACTCATGAACCCCGTTTGGGCCGACGCAAAAGATCCAAACTCGCATCGCTACACCTTCCGCGAGCCATCCCCGACGGTTCGTCCCGACGTACGAACGCTCACGGGATTCGTGCCGAAAGAGGTTGCGATCGTGGTGCTTGGAGACAAGGGCGTCGCGAAACAAATCCCGGTCCCGGTGATCATTGCTGGAGGGCGCACGACGCCGGTGACGGTGGTGGTGCCTGAGGGGCAAGTGGTTCAGTTCGAGAACCGCGATCCATTCCCGCACAAAATTTACGATACGGAGAATAAAGGGCTGGCTCCGGTCGAATTGGGGACGACGAAAAACCGATCCTGGACGCCGCCGGGTCCCGGAAAATACGAGATTCGGGATCAGATGGCTCCGAGCATTCGATCGTGGATTGTCGTGGAGCCCAAAGCGATGGCGTCGACGTATCCCGATCGCAAAGGTGAATTTTCGTTGGATCTCGAGCCCGGTCCGCACAAGTTGCGCGCGTATTTCAATGGTGAAGCGGTGGGCCAAGAGCTCGATGTCGTGATTACTCCATTTCCGGCCGAGCAGCCATTGAAGGCGCCGCTCGTCGTGGCCGCAGGCAAGTGATTCAGGCGGAGGCGAGTCGATGATTCTGTCGCGTTTTTGGTATCTTGCGCTGGCCATTACGTTGGGCGTGGCGGCATTTACGTTGGTGCTGGCGTCGCAGATGTACAATCGCGCGGGTGTTCGCGCGATGAGCGAATCGCTTTCGGCCGATTCGAGCGCCGTGGGTTGGTATCTCAAGGATGATGCGCGTAATCGTTCGAGCGCGTTGATTCCGATTGCGCTTTCGCCCGAACTGCGCACCCAATTGCAGAAGATCACCCCGGAAGCGAAAATCCCCCGCGATGCTCGCGATGCGGCCCTCAAGGCGCTCACGAAACTCAACAATGAAGTTCCCCCGGATTTGGCGTTCGATGCGCTTTGGGCCGTCGATGGCAATGGTCGAGTCATTGCCGCGATTGGTATCGTGCATTCGGACGATTGGGAGCTTGGTGGGTATCCGGTCGTCGCCGATGCACTCCACGGCTGGATTCGTGACGACGGCTGGATTTGGAAGGGCCGTATTTTGCGTGTCGTGGCGCGTCCCGTCGAAGCCGAAGTCAATGGCGAACCGGTGGGCGCGGTCATCGGCGCGAAATACGTCGACGACAAGTTTGCTCAAGGCGTTTCGAAGCGAACCGGCGCGGCCGTTGGTTTTTATGCCGATGGAGCTCGCGTGGCTTCCTGGGGTCCGGAAGGGTTTGACAAGGCGAACCTCGACCTCATTACGCAAGACCTGAAGCAGCTCGACGACAACAAGGATTACCTGGAAAAAGGTCGCAGCGAGCCGCGCGTCATCGGGGCTCATTTGGGCGTCGTGTATGCGCGTATGCCCGGTGAAAGCTGGGACCTCAATGCAGGCTTTGCCGTGGGTCGATTGGCTGTCGCGGTCGACGGCCCGATGGACTTTTTGAACAAGGCCGACGATATCGACAAGAAAAACGTCAAGACGCCGTTGATCGTCGGTATCGTACTGTTGCTCGGCATTGCGGGGATTCTGTTCACGTATTTCGAGCATACGAAGCCGATGTCGACGTTCGGCAAAGAAGCCCTTCGCTTGGCGAAGGGTGACGTCGATATTCTCGCGCCGAGCAAGTTCCGCGGGGCGTACAAGAAAATCGCGTCGGATATCAATGATGGTATCGACAAGATTGCGGCCAAGGGCGGAGCGCCGCGACGAGCCGCGGACCTCGAACAAGTGCTCGGGCCGATTCCCGCCGCACCTACGATGAGTGCCTTTGCGGTGCCCGGTTCGGGGGCGGAGACGTCGTCGAATCAGATTCAGGTCCCCGCAGCGGCCAAACCATTGCCGCAAGCGAAATCGTTGCCCAAGCCGAAGCCGCGTGGCGCGACATTGGACGGGACAAACGAAGGCGAAGCCGCGGGCGATGCGGGCGAATCGGGTGTGCGCAAGCCGCCGCCGCCATTGCCGAAATCCGGCGGAGATGCCGCGCCGGTCGACGAAGAAACCGAATGGAAAGGCGTCTTCGAAGAATTCCTGGCGCTCAAGGAACAATGCGGTGAGCCGACCGCGAACATGACATTCGAGAAGTTCAAGACGACGTTGCAACGCAACAAAGATGCGCTCGTGCAACGTGGCGCGACGGGCGTGAAATTCACGGTTTACGTCAAAGAAGGCAAAGCGTCGCTCAAAGCGACGCCGGCCGGCAAGTAAGACGCGAAGGAGCGAATACGTATGGCAAAGCGGATCGTCGTTGGGATCGTTGGAGCATTGGCGAGTTTTGGATTCTCGAGCTCGGCGTATGCTTCCGGATTGGAGACACCCGACAATGGCGTCGTGCAAATGGGTCGCGGAGCGACGTATGTGGCACGAGCCGACGATCCGCTGGCCGCAGCGTTTAATCCCGCGGGGCTGGCATTTCAAAAGTCCGGGGTTTTTCTCGGCGCACACTTGATGTTTCAGAATCGGTGTTTTTCCCGGCGGGACGAGAATGGAAATCCCGTGTCCCCCGGGGCTTCGCTTCCCGGTCCGGGCGCGCAAGGTGGCCCGGCGGATCCCGTATGTGCCGATGGGGCGCCTTTTCCCAATCCTCAAATCGCCGCGAATTTTCGAATCAGCAGTCGATTCGCCGTGGGTATTGCCATTCTCGGCCCGCATGCCGTGGGTAATGCCGAGTGGCCCGAATCCATTTCGTACCAGAATCAATTGGGCCTCACGACGACCCAACCCGCGCCCAATCGATTTTTGCTCGTCAACCAAGAATCGCTTTTGATCAATCCGACGGTGAGCGTCAGTTACGCCATCAAGGATTGGCTGAGCGTCGGGGCGGGTTTCATTTGGGGCATTGCGTCGGTCAATTTTGTGAAATTCAGCGAATCGACGTCGCAAGTGGCGGTGGATGATTTCGCGGGCAATCAAGAGACCAAAGCGGAGCTTTCCGCCTTTGACGGCTTCATTCCGGGGTTTGTCGTGGGTGTCCTCGCTTCGCCCCATAAACGGCTCGATTTGGGCGCCAACATTCGTTGGCAAGACGCCGTGAATGCAACGGGCGATCTGCACCTCGAATCGCTCTATTGGAAATCCGGCGGAACGAAGAACGACACGCCGTGCGCCGGTATGGCGGCGGGTTGCAATCTGACGGATGCTCCGGGCGCGGGGACCATCAAATTGCGTACGCCTTTTACGGCGCGGTTTGGATTTCGATACCATAGCCCGCAAAAAATGGGCTCGGCCATTCCGAAGCTCGGTCCCAAAGTTCGCGATATGCTCGTCGACGATCAATTCGATGTCGAAGCGGATTTCACTTATGCGCACAACAGCGTCGTCGATAACTTGGAAGTGCGTTTTCAGCCGGGCATCAAGGTGAACGGCACGCCCGGTACGGTCCCGGTCAACGGCGATATTCCGCATAATTGGAAAAACGTCTTCGGCGCTCGATTGGGCGGCGATTATGTGATCATTCCGGGATTTCTCGCGGTCAGGGCGGGCGCGTGGTTCGAGACCAACGGGCAGGATCCGGAATACTTGAACCTGGATTTCCACAATGGTTACCACGTGGGCGTGAGTGCGGGCGCGACCGTTCGATTGGCGCGATTCGACGTATCGCTCGGTTACCAGCACACGTTCTTCGAGACGCTCGACAACGGCGGCAAAGGCCTGGTCAAAGGTTTGTCGGGTGACGCCACGACGGCGTATCGATCCCAGCATAACGTCAATGGCGGCGCCTTGAGCACGAGCCTCGATGAGTTGGCTTTGGGTGCGACGGTTCGCTTCTGACGCCGACAATCTGTTAGGGTCGCAGATACGTTTATGAGCCTCTCCGACGAAGAAGAATCCCGCGTAGCGATTGCGTTCGATGGATACCTCGCCGCGCTCGACCGGGGTGACCCGGATGTGCTCGCAACGGCGGCGATGGATCGATCGCGTCAGGACGTGCGCATCTATCGCATGGTGCGCACGTGCATGAGCCACATCGAAGCGATTGATGCGCACGATGAAGGCGCGTTTGTCACGTGGTCGATTCGATCGGGCGATGGAAACGTGGTGGCTCGATTTTCCGCAATCGTTTCGATGCTGGACGATCGTCTCGTCGTGCATCGTCTCGTCAGTCGCGACATCGATGAGCAGGCGCTTTCTTCGGCGGCGGAAGTCGTCGTATCGGCGCCCGTGAATTCGCTGCCGCGTTCCAGCCAATACTGGGTGCGTCGCTGGGAAGGTCGTCCCTCGATTGCTCCTTCTGCCGCGCCTCCGCCGATGTCGCCTTCGGCTGCACCTCCGCCGCCGAGTGCATCCGATTCGGACAGCAAGAAGTGATGCGCTTGCCTCTTGCTCCCGCGTGTCCAAGCGGGACACGATGTTCGCGCGATGGATGAGCTATTTCGCGGCACCCACCTCATCGTCACCCGTGAAGAGAGTGGAAAGCTGATCCGAGCACGTCGTACGGCAACGCCGTTTGGCTCCGTTGCCGATATGTACGGCATCGAAGCGCAGTTCTTGCGAACGATTCCCGTGCGCGAGCGTTACTGCATCTCGGTGCTCGTCGATGTGCGTGATGCGCCGATGCTTTCGAACGATGGTCTGGAAGTCGAAGCGGCCAAAGTGATCGATGCGATGGCGAGCGAGTTCGATCGTTCCG